>Ga0256834_1000506_pt1 | contig 27975 bp, 21 predicted proteins | sample 4281140metaG_FD_190536 | JGI IMG/M metagenome (GOLD analysis project Ga0256834, IMG submission 190536) | Hydrothermal vent microbial communities from East Pacific Rise, Pacific Ocean - 4281-140 | ecosystem: Environmental > Aquatic > Marine > Hydrothermal vents | place: Pacific Ocean: East...
CGACCTAATGCCTGTGAACTACAGTGGAAAATACAGCCCTCTTGTGGGGTTCCTGGAGAAATTCTGGACCGGCTACAACTACGCCGACTTTGACGATAGGTACAAAGCGTATTTCAACCTCAACGCCTGGATGGTCAATCTCTACAACGAGATGTACAGAGAAACGGGCAACGAGGGATTCAAAGAACGGGCGGAATGGCTCGTCAAGTGGCTTTCCTACAAGGAGATGAACAACGGGGCGTTTCCGTGGGGGGTTCCACCGAACGATTACACCCTCTACACGGCATACACCCTGGAACCCCTCAGCAACGTCTCCTTCGCCGGCAAATCCCGTGCCCTTGAGCTCCTTAAGGAGAGGGAGAAGACCGACTATTTCATGACGACACCTAAGGACAGGCACGGTATCTTCGTCGTCAACGCACTGTTCCTGCCAATATACGATGAGCTGGGGATACTCAACTCAACCACGAGGGACAGTGTTCTCGGGGATATCCTGAAGCAGCAGAGGGAGGATGGGAGCTGGAACGAGAACGTTGGGACGACCCTCGCCATAAGCTCGTCCCTGGCAAGGTACTACCAATTGACCGGCAACGAAACAGTATTCACCGCCGTTAAAAAAGCTGCCAAATGGCTCACAGAGCAGCAGGATGAAAACGGCAAGCTTAAAATTGAGAAGGCCGCCTACCCATACTCAAGGGCGACGTACGCAGAGATGGTGTACGTTTACAAAATAGCAGGTTTAACAAAAGCGGCCGAAACCACTCTGAAGTTCATTGAAAGTACCTTCGACCCCAACAAGGAGGTTCACCCTCTGGAGGCCGTCCTGATGATGTACAAGTACCTCTCATACGCCTACGGTCCGGACAGTGCGATTGGGATCCTAAACAAGCTCCTGGAGGAACATCCCCTCCTCAAGTTTTCTTAATTTTTCATAATGTAATCGCATACCAAAAGTTTAAAACATCCTGACGTACTAATGGGAATGGACATGAAGAAAATAAAAACAGATGTCCTTGTTTCATCCCTGCTCGTGGTGGCAGCATTCATAGCCGCCGGGGTTAGTATAAACGCTAGGAGTGTAACATACGACGGAGCCCTCTACATCGACATCGCTCGGAACCTTCTCCACGGGATAACGAACTACACATACCAGGGCTACTACATGATGTACCGTCCCCCCGGCTACGTCTATACCCTGTATTTTGTGTTCCATTTCACCTCCCTCTCCCCCTCAAGCCTGCTAACAACCGCGAAACTCGTATCGGCACTGTTCTATGGCCTCACCGCGGGTCTGGTCTACTACTTCGCACTTGCCGTGTGGGGGGATAGAGTTAAAGCCGCCGGTGCCAGCGCCCTTTACATAGCCAACCCTCTGGCATTTTCAATGGCCACGAGGGGACTCGTACACAGCGAGTTTACCTTCTTCTACACGCTGTCCCTCTATCTGCTCTACACGGGCCGCAGGCTCGGTGACAAACGCCGCATATATGCCTCCTTTGTGGTGGCCGGTGTTTCGATACTGACCCGGTACACAGGACTCTCCGTACTGGCAGTTATCGTCACCTACCTGTACATGACGGAGTACTGGGGATGGGTAAAGAAGAAGGAATACGGTATAGGGGCCCTTTTAACGCTCCTCGTTCTGACACCGTGGCTCTACCTTGGCCGGCTACACTACGGCGGGGCTTTAATGCCGTTCAGTACGGCAACCAAGTACGTCACCCACGCCCCTCCCGTCTCGGCCTTTGATTACATCAGCTCTCTCGCCTCGGTTCTGGGGATTATACTTCTTCTTACCCTGTTCGGCATGGTTCTGCTCAAGCAGAACGAGGAAGGGTGGCTGTTGATCAGCTGGTTTCTGATCGGATTTATAGGCATCCTAACAGTGACCCACAAAGAAACCCGTTTTGTGACCTTTTTAAGTCCCGTAATGGCTATGCTGTCAGCCCATGCTCTGTGGACGCTGGGAGAATGGACAAGAACCCTTGTGAACTGGAAAGAAAGGAGGGACCTAAAACCCGCTGTTTTCTTGGTACTCCTGATACTCGTGTTGATCCCAACCGTTCACTCGGCTATTAATATGAGGAGCATATGGGACGAGCGGGGGAGCGCCTACGTAAACGCTTTTGAGTATGCTCGGATGAACTACCCAGCAAGCTGGCTCCTAGTATCCCCAAAGGCATATACCATCGCGGGCCTTTACTACCCCCATTCCACAATTCAGATCATCCTCCCAAGGCAGCAGGTGAAGGAACGCGTAAAAAACGGGAGGTACGACATCATCGTAAGGCTGAAAAGTGACCCCAACGTCGGAGTCCTCGAGAGCGGAAGATATCGCGAGGTTAAAGAGTTCGGACACGGTACCGTCCAGATATTCATAAAGCGGTCCTAAAGACGAAGCTGAGCCTCCATTTTCAAATGTTCATTATATCACGTTTTTTCAATCTTGTACGCCAAAGAACAGCCTTGGATAGTTAATTTTAAATACATGCCTCCAATATATCACCCGCAGTAACCATTTGGAGGGAGTCACATGGGTGAATACAGATTTATAAGGTGGTTTGAAGAGCTCAAGAAGACCGACGTGGCACTCGTTGGCGGAAAGGGAGCCAACCTTGGTGAGCTCACCAACGCCGGGATTCCGGTTCCGCCCGGATTCTGTGTAACCGCGGAAGCCTACAAGTATTTTGTCAACAATGTAAAGGTCAGCAAGAAGGATATCGAAGAGATCATGGGCGAGAAGGCCAAGAGCGGTGTTCTCGCTGAGGTTCTAACAAACGCCTCTGAGGAGCCCAAGCCGCTCCAGGACTGGATTATGGACATAGTCAGCAGGACCAATGTCGATGACAGCAGGGAGCTTCTTGACAACACTGCCCTCATAAGGGAGCTCATCGACAGCATGCCGATGCCGGAAGAGATACAGACCGAGGTTCTTGACGCTTACCACAAGCTCAGCCAGAGGTTCAACAAGGACGCCGTTTACGTCGCCGTTCGCTCCTCAGCAACCGCCGAGGACCTCCCGGAGGCTTCCTTCGCCGGCCAGCAGGAGACCTACCTCGACGTCTACGGCGACGAGGACCTCCTCGAGAACGTCAGGAAGTGCTGGGCCTCACTCTGGACCGCCAGGGCCACCTTCTACAGGGCCAAGCAGGGCTTTGACCACAGGAAGGTCTACCTCAGCGCCGTCGTTCAGAAGATGGTCAACAGCAAGACCAGCGGCGTTATGTTCACCGCCAACCCGGTCACCAACGACAGGAACGAGATCATGATCAACGGTGCCTGGGGCCTCGGTGAGGCCGTCGTGAGCGGCGCCGTCTCCCCAGACGAGTACATCGTCGAGAAGGGCACCTGGAAGATAAAGGAGAAGTACATAGCCGAGAAGGAGGTTATGTACGTCCGCAACCCTGAGACCGGCAAGGGTACCGTTCTCGTCAAGGTTGCAGACTTCCTCGGTCCGGAGTGGGTTAAGAAGCAGGTTCTCACCGACGAGCAGATCATCGAGGTCGCTAAGATAGGCGCCAGGATAGAGGAGCACTACCAGTACCCGCAGGACATCGAGTGGGCTTACGACGCCGACGACGGCAAGCTCTACATCGTCCAGAGCAGGCCGATCACCACCCTCAAGGAGACCAAGACCGAGGAGGCCGAAGAGGTAACCGAGGAAATGGAGGTCATCCTCAAGGGTCTCGGGGCCTCACCGGGTGTCGGTGCCGGTAAGGTCGTTATAATCCTCGACGTTAACGACATCGACAAGGTCAAGGAGGGCGACATCCTCGTCACGACGATGACCAACCCTGACATGGTTCCGGCCATGAAGAGGGCGAGCGCAATCATTACCGACGAGGGCGGGAGAACCTGCCACGCGGCCATCGTCGGCAGGGAGCTTGGGATCCCGACCGTCGTTGGAACCAAGGAGGCCACCAAGAAGCTTGAGGACGGCATGCTCGTCACCGTTGACGGTACCAGGGGTGTCGTCTACAAGGGCGTCGTCAAGAGCCTCGTCAAGGAGGAGAAGGAGAAGGCCGCCGAGGCCCAGGTCGTTGTCGCCGGTGCCCCGCTCATCACGGCCACCGAGGTTAAGGTCAACGTCTCAATGCCCGAGGTCGCTGAGAGGGCCGCAGCCACCGGCGCCGATGGCGTTGGACTCCTCAGGGCCGAGCACATGATACTCGGTATCGGTGCCCACCCGATAAAGTTCATCAAGGAGGGCAAGGAGGAGGAGCTCGTCAACAAGCTCGTCGAGGGTATCAGGAAGGTCGTTGAGGCCTTCTACCCGAGACGCGTCTGGTACAGGACCCTTGACGCCCCGACCAACGAGTTCCGTGAGCTTCCTGGTGGAGAGGACGAGCCGGTCGAGAGGAACCCGATGCTCGGCTGGAGGGGAATCAGGCGCGGTCTTGACCAGCCGGAGCTCCTCAAGGCCGAATTCAAGGCCATCAAGAGGCTCGTCGACGAGGGCTACGACAACATCGGTGTCATGCTCCCGCTCGTCAGCCACCCGGAGCAGGTCAGAAGGGCCAAGGAGATAGCCCTTGAGGTCGGTCTCGTTCCGCACAAGGACGTCGAGTGGGGCGTCATGGTGGAGACCCCGGCGAGCGCCCTCATCATAGAGGACCTCATCAAGGAGGGTCTCGACTTCATCAGCTTCGGCACCAACGACCTCACCCAGTACACCCTCGCCATCGACAGGGACAACGAGAGGGTCTTCAAGCACTACGATGAGAAGCACCCGGCCGTTCTCAAGCTCATTGAGAACGTCATCAAGGTCTGCAAGAAGTACGGCGTCGAGACCAGCATCTGCGGCCAGGCCGGAAGTGACCCGAAGATGGCAAGGAAGCTCGTCAGGATGGGCATCGACAGCCTCAGCGCCAACCCGGATGCCGTCGAACTCATCAGGAAGACCGTCTACCGCGAAGAGCAGAGAATGATGCTTGAAGCCGCCAGGAAAGCCCTCAGAGAGTGAAGCCTTTCGGCTTCCTCTTCTCTACTTCGTTTTTAGCCCGCAGCTTGTTCCAATTCTCATGGGATCGTATGGGTAGTTGGCTCATTTATCCACAATAAACCTTTTATACCAACGTTTCGATAGCCGTCTCAATGAAGAGTAAAGTAGAGACGATGCGCGACCAAATCATCAGTGGGCCGATAGTGAAAACTCTCATCGTGCTAGCCTACCCGCTGATCATCAACAGGCTCGTTCAGGTACTCTACAACCTCACCGACACGTTCTGGCTTGGAAAACTCGGTAGAGAGCAACTGGCCGCTCCGGGGACGGCCTGGCCACTGGTGTGGTTTTTCATGTCCCTTGGGATGGGGTTCGCAACGGCGGGCTTCGCCTTTGTGAGTCAGTACGTCGGAGCGAAGCAGTACGAGAGGGCCAACAGGGCCGCCGGAGCGCTCTATTCTCTCATGATGCTCTTCGCCGTAGGGGTTGGCCTCTTCGGTGTGGTTTCGGCCCCCTACCTCCTCAACTTCATGAACGTGAGCGGAAACGTTTATCCCTACGCCCTCGATTACACAAGGGTTATATTCGCGGGGATACCATTCTCATTCACTCTCTTCGCCTTCAACTTCCTGCTCAGGGCCATAGGTGACACGAAGACGCCCGTAAAGATAAACATAGCGACGGTTCTTTTAAACCTCGTTCTCGACCCGTTCTTCATCTTTGGATGGGCGGGATTCCCGGAGCTGGGCGTTACCGGGGCAGCGGTCGCTACGATGTTCTCCAACAGCCTCGGCTCAATAGTCGGCGGTTACCTTCTCTTCAGAGGGAGGGTGGGCATCCATCTAACGGCGGAGAACCTCAAACCCGACCTGGAGTTCTACAAGCGCATCTTCCGCGTGGGGATACCGGCCAGCGTTGGCTCCTCCACCACCGCTCTGGGATTCGTAATCCTCACCAGGATCATTTTCACCCTTGGCGGTCAGTTCGGTAACGCCGACGTCGCCTTCGCAACCTACAGTATAACCAACAGGCTCACGAACTTTATGTTCGCCTTCTCGGACGGGATAAGCATGGCCATGGGCACGATGGTCGGCCAGACTGTGGGGGCGAAGCTCTACGAGAGGGCCAAGACAATAGCGGAGAGGACGATGCTCATAAACTTCACGATACTCGGTGCGGGTACCCTATTCTTCATCCTCTTTCGCGTTCCGATATTCAAGTTCTTCATCAACGACCCCGCGATAACCGCTGAGAGCGCCAAGGTGGTGAAGTACTTCGCGGCATCCCTGCCGTTCTTTGGGATATTCTCGGCAGTTAACAACGTTTTTCAGAGCTCCGGGCACACCAAGAAGAGCATGTTCCTAAGCATAGCCAGGCTCTGGGGAATACGGCTCCCCCTGAGCTACGGCCTTGGGATCATGGTAAAGGACACCGCTGGTCTGTGGCTGGGAATGGGACTCAGCAACATCATAGGGGCCATCGTGGCACTCGCGTGGTTCTTAACCGGGAGCTGGATGAGCCGCATCATAGAGGACAATGGGTAAGTTTTTATAGTGACGTTTCGACAGTTGTCTCACCGTGGTGGCCATGGAACGTGGAAAACTTCGGCAGATGAGGGAGGAGATACTCAACGGACCGATAGAGAGGACCCTCCTCCGCTTAGCCTACCCGCTGATAGTCAGTAACCTCGTCCAGGTTCTTTACAACATAACGGACACGTTCTGGCTTGGAAAACTCGGCAGAGAGGCACTGGCTGCCCCCGGTACCAGCTGGCCAATAATTGGAACCCTCATGGCCCTTGGAATGGGGTTCGCAACGGCGGGCTTCGCCTTCGTAGGGCAGTACATCGGGGCCGGAAGGTACGAAAAGGCCAACCGCTCAGCTGGTGCCCTCTACTCGCTCATGCTCCTCTTCTCAACCCTTACTGCTATAATAAGCCTGGCCATACTCCCCCAGGCCCTCCACTTTATGAGGGTTACCCCCAACGTCTACCCTTACGCCAGGGCCTACGCTCAGGTTGTGTTCGCGGGGGTTCCGCTCTCCTTCGCGTTCATGGCCTTCTCCGCCCTCATGAGAGCGTCGGGGGACACGAAAACTCCGGTTAAGATAAGCATGCTCACGGTGGCCATGAACATAATCCTAGATCCGATATTCATCTTCATACTTGGCCTGGGTGTCGAAGGTGCAGCGATGGCAACGGTGCTTTCCAACGGAACGGGGGCCCTCATAGGGGCGAGAATACTTACCAGCGGAAAAAGTGGCCTTCATCTAACCCGAGAAACCATGAAACCGGACTTTGAGTTCTACGGGAGGATATTCCGCGTTGGGCTGCCATCAGCCGTCGGCCAGTCCACCAACAGCTTCGGGTTCGTTGTGTTAACGAGGATAATCTACGGCTACGGAGACGTGGTCTACGCCGCCTACACCATAACCACCCGCTTAGTCAACTTCATAACCAGCATCTCTAGGGGGGTCAGCATGGCGATGGGGACCATGATAGCCCAGAACGTCGGGGCAGAAAACTACGAGAGGGCCAGGAGGATAGCCGAACGGACCATGATGGTGAACTTTCTCATTGCATCCTCCGCGATAATAATCATTGGGCTCCTGCGCGTTCCCATATTCAAGGTCTTTCTGAACGATCCTGCCGTGATAGCGCAGAGCTGGTACGTTCTCAAGTACTTCCTAATATCCGTGCCTTTCTTCAACGGCATGTTCGTGGTTGTCACCAGGACCTTCAGCTCGGCCGGACACACCAAGAAGAGCATGTTCCTAAGCATGCTACGTCTCTGGGGACTCAGGATACCTCTGAGCTATCTCTTCGGCTACGTTGGGGCGGTGACGGTACTCGGCATCACGGTGCCCCTCGCGAGACTCTTTGGATTCACGAGCAGGGGGGTTTTCTTTGGAATGGGTATGAGCAATTTCATAGCCGCACTGGTGGCCCTGGCATGGTTCCTTAAGGGGACGTGGATGAGGCGGATCATCGACGAGGAGTCGTAGCCGGCGTCCAAATACAACTTCGGCTGACTTACCTCCGGGTGGGGATTTTCAAGAAGTTTCGACTCTATCATCGGCGTCCGGAGGACGCCTTGTTGGGAATGAAACATTTTCAAGGCTGTACTTGGAGAATAAACCCCCCAGTAAACTCATTGTTCTAAAGTGCACGAACTATAAAACCTGCCTCGCGAACAGTCGGAATTATTTGATCAAACTTTTCTCCAGCAAGCTTTGCCTAGCAAAGCTTGACCAAAAACGGTATACTGCCTAATGAGTGTCTTGGTGTGAGGCATGCGCTTGAACTCGGCTTTCTCCCCTTCGGGGTTTGTTTGAGTGTTGGCTGTTCAATTGGTTTACTTTTTTTAAAGCGCCTGGAGGGGCACTGGTTTGGAGTAAACCACGCTCAATCGCTGAAGTTTTAATTCAACCCCCTTACAAAGCAAGTGTCATTAAAAGCATGCCATTTAAAACAAAGCTCCAAAAACAGTTTGAATTATTCCGCCAGCGCTTGCGCAAGCAAGGGCTGTGTGGTGCGGGGGAGGGGATTTGAACCCCTGAACCCCTGCGGGAGTGGATCTTGAGTCCACCGCCTTTGACCAGGCTCGGCAACCCCCGCATGGAGGGTCGAGAATAATGAAATCCGGGGGACTTATAAATTTAACCCAAGGTCCTAAAGACCCAGAAGGAGAATGACTCACCGCTCAAGCTTTTTAACCCCTTCTTTGGTCCCCACGAGGACGAGGTCCGCGATATCTGCGAATATCCCGTTCTCGACCACTCCAGGGATGGTGTTCAACTCTATCTCCAGGTCGAGAGGATCATCTATTCTGTGGAACCTAGCGTCCAGGATGAAATTGCCGTTGTCTGTGACTACCGGCCCATCCTTTTTGCTCCCCGTTCTAAGTTCCGCGTCGGCGTTGAAAACCTCAAGCTCCTCCGCTATGGCGCGCCACGCCGCGGGAATAACTTCTATGGGAACGGGCATCTTCTGACCCAGCCGTTCAACGAGCTTGCTCTCGTCCACAAGGACGAGGAACGTGCCGGCACGGTACTCGACAATCTTCTCCATAGTAAGCGCGGCACCACGTCCCTTGATCAGGTTTAGGTTGGGGTCAACCTCGTCGGCGCCGTCAACGGCCACGTCTATCGCATCGACCTCATCGAGCCCGAGTGTTGGGATGCCGTTCTCGATCGCAAGCAGCCTTGCCTGGTAGGAAGTGGGGAGACCGTAGACATCCTCAAGCTCCCCCTCCATGATGAGCTTTCCCAGATACTCTATGAAGTACGCGGTAGTTGAACCGGTACCAAGTCCAACCACCATGTCGTCCTCGATGAAACTCAAGGCCTCCTTTGCAACGGCCCGTTTCAGCTCCTCCATCCCCCCTCACCCCGTCATGTTGCACGTTATGGTGGCGTTGCCGCTCTTAACGAGCTGATACAGCAGACTCTGGTTCGAGTAGCACTGCGGTGTGAAGTGTATTATGAGGGTGTAGGTCAGGATAACGAAGTAGAGCCAGAACATCGCCCAGCCCCAGAAGGCCTTCTTCAGTACCGCCCTGTTGTCCGACGCATCCGGCGGGAGCTCCTTGGTGATAGCCAGAACAAACCTGTCAGTGACCAGATACAGAAGCAGGCCGACTACCCATCCATACTGAACCTCCGCGGCCAGGATACCGCTGATTATTCCTGTGATAGCACCCCATAAATAAGTGGACAGTGAAAATTTGTGCTCAGGAGCCAGCTTCACTTTCTTCACCTAGATTAGCTTTTAAAAGGTGCTTTAAAACCTTTCCGTTAGAGGGAGAGGGCATCAAGGAAGCGGCGCCCCTTCTCGGTGAGCGTGTAGTAAACCCGCCTCCCCCTCCTATGGGACTCCGCTATAAGTCCGAGACCCTCAAGCTCACGGAGGTGCTGATAGACGGCCTGGTACTTTAGGGTTCTCTCAAGGGCCTCCCATATCTCATAACCGTACATGCTGCGTTCTTTCAACAGCCGGAGGATGTCCAGTTTCGTACCCCCCACCGCGAACCTTTCCCTACCTGTCCCCTCGGCTCCCATACCCTTAAGGCCGCAGCTCGTGACCACAAGGGCTATCCTGTCATCCCGCTCAAAATACCCACTGTCGGCGAGCTCCATCAGGGCGGGGACAACCACACTGGAGGCGTACTCCGCGAACACGCCTTCCCTAGCGAGGAGCCTAGCACCGAGGTCCAGTTCGTCCTCACCAACCAGAACCGCCGTACCTCCGCTCTCCTCAACCGCCCCGACCGCAAGTTCCTTCATGAAGGGATTCTTGACGTAAAGGGCGAGAGCCCGCGTCGGTTCGGCCTTAGGCTCCACCCCAAGAACCTCACTCGCTATTGGGGAACATTGCTCGGCCTGAACTGCAATCAGCTTTGGGACCTCCTCAATTGCACCGATACGGAGAAGCTCACTGAACCCCTTGTAGATACTGTAAAGGTTGCTACCGCTCCCGGTGGGAACTATAACGTGCGTTGGGTTCAGCTCCTCCCACAGCTCAAAAGCGAGGGTCTTCTGCCCCTCCAGACCCACGATGTTGCTCTCAGGGGTCACGTTGTAGAGCCCCCTGCCCTCAGCAAGCCCCTCAGCGTAGCTTATACCCTCATCAACGCTCTCACCGTAGCGAATAACCTTGGCACCAAACGCCACTATCTGGGCCAGTTTGCTGCCCTCTATAAGTTTCGGGACTACGGTGTAGGCCTCCTTCCCGGCACGGGCGGCGTAGGCTGCCAAAGAGGCAGCTGCGTTCCCGTTGCTCGCCACAACAAAACCATTACTGGCGTGGGGAAGGCCGTAGGAAACGGCAACAGTTACAAGTCGATCCCTGAAGGATCCTGTTGGGTTTCTGGTCTCATCCTTGATAAAAACCCTCAGACCCAGTTCGTCCCCAAGTTTGGCACGGATAAGAGGGGTTCCCCCCTCATGCAGGCTGATTATCTCACGCACATCAGGAAGGAGCTCCCTGTACCTCCAGACACCCCTCCTTCGGTGTTCCCATCCAGAGGTATCTACCGATTCGTAATCGTACTTTATGGTAAGGGGCTCCCCACAGGAGCAGGTTGGTGGAATTAGGGAGGAGTAGGTCCTCCCACAGAAGGGGCACCTGAGCCGCATGGAACATCACTCGGTCGTTCATTTAAGCCTTATGGCGTCGAGGTTGTTCGGGGCGCGAGTTGAGAGACCGAACTTCTTGTGTATGCTGGTCGATAGGTCGAGACATTTATGTGCCTCTCCGTGGACGGTTATGACCCTCTCTGGACGCGGCCTCAGGCGAGCCACGTAGCTCACCAGCTCCCTCCTGTCGGCGTGACCGGAGAAACCATCTATGGTTTGGACCTGAAGGTTGACCGGTATGACTTCGGTCTTGCCGTCCTCCCCCACGAGGGGTATCTCCCGCAGACCGCGCTGTATCTGCCTTCCAAGGGTTCCCTCAGCCTGGTAGCTTACGAATATCATCGTGTTCCGCGGATCGGAGGCAAGCTGTTTGAAGTACTCGACGCTCGGTCCGCCGACGAGCATGCCGGAGGTCGCTATTATTATCGCGGGCTCCTCGGAGTCTATGATGTCCTGTCTCTCCCGGCTGTTGGCGACCGGCTTGAATATCGGGTTAAGGAACGGGTTGTAGCCCTCGTGGAATATCTGCTCGCGGAGGTGTCTGCTGAGGTACTCCGGATAGGCCGTGTGTATGGCAGTAGCCTCCCATATCATTCCGTCGAGGTATATCGGTACCTCAAGACCCCCTATCCTCGCGTACTCCTCGAGAACCATCATGATCTCCTGCGCCCTGCCGACGGCCATCGCGGGGATGAGCACCTTCCCCCTTCTTTTTATCGTCTCATGGATTACCTCTATAAGGCGTTTCTCAGCCTCCTCACGGGGCATCTGGTAGTCGTTGCTGCTACCGTACGTGGACTCCATAACAAGGGTCTCGAGGCGGGGGAACCTGCTAACGGCGGGCTCAAAGAGCCTCGTTGGGATGAACTTGAAGTCGCCGGTTATGGCTATGTTGTGCAGTCCGTTGCCTATGTGGAGGTGGACTATCGAGGAGCCGAGGATGTGGCCGGCGTTGTGAAGGGTGAGCCTCATGTCCGGGGCTATGTCCCTGACCTCGCCGTAGTCGAGGGTTATCGTGTGCTTTATGACCTCCTTTATGTCCCTCGGCCTGTAGAGGGGTTCAACGCCGTTCATCTTCTGTATCTCAATGAAATCCTTTTGAAGCAGAACCATCAGGTCCCTGGTCGGCGGAGTTGTGTATATAGGACCATCGAAGAGGTTGAACCTGAAGAGGTACGGGAGCATCCCACAGTGGTCGAGGTGGGCGTGGGTGATTATGATGGCGTCTAGAAGGCCGGCGTCAAGAACGTATCGGAACTCCGGTGCATCGAAGTGTGGAAATGCCTTCTTGGGGTCGCGCAGGGCTGCTATGTTCACACCGAAGTCCACGAGGACGTAGCTCTCGTTGGTCTGAACCAGAAGGGAGCTCCTGCCAACCTCACGGAAGCCCCCAAGTCCCGTTATCCGTATCCACTCACTTTTGGTCTCGGACTTGCGGTAGATCGTCCTGCCGACCTGGCGTAGGAACTTCCGTCTGTCCTTGCTCTCCGCCTGAAGGATCTGCCTGATCGAGTATATGGTCTGACTCTGAAGCGGTGGCGTCCGTACAACACGCGGCGCCCAGTGGACTTTCTGGGTTATGAACCTCAAAGTCTCTCCGTTCTTACCTATTACGAGACCTGGCTTCCTCGCCTCTATTATAACCTCCCCAACGGACGGATCGAAGCTTATGTTCGTTATCTCCGCCTCTCCGGGCACGAGCTCTTTTATCATCTCCTCCGCCCTCTCGGGAGGCAGAAGGACGTCCGGATCCGGACGGACGCTTATCCTCTTTTTCAGGACTTTTGCCAGGTTCTTTATCAGCTCCCCGTCCTGCATTATTGCCTCAGGGTTCCTAACGTAGATAACCAGTTCGGGCCCCTCGAACTCCACGTCGGTTATCCTGGCCTCGGGAGGGACCATCTGCGATATGACCTCTTTGATGTCCTTGAGAATGTCATCTACAAAAGTTTCCCTGCGTATCAACGCCATCACCTCACTTCAAAAGAGCATCTATCTCCTCTCCACTCAGCTCGGTATATCCCTCCGAGGTTACAGTTACAAGGGTTACTCCATCGCCTGTGAAGACATCCCGTCTCATCGCTGTGTTTACTGCCTTTAACGCCAGTTTCACACCTTCATCCAGGGACATGCCCTCTTTGTACCCGTCCTCAAGAATAGCGAACGCAAACTCCATTCCCGAACCGGCGGCGGTGAATTTATCATCCGTCAGGCCACCGGCCATGTCTATCGAGTACAGTGCGGGCTTTCCGTCGTGGCCCGCTATGAGGAACCACCCAAAGTAAGGGGCAAACCGGGTGTTATGGAGGACGTTGGCTGTCAGAGTGGCAAGGGCACTAACGCCCATCTCCTGCCCAACCTTTGCCCGGTAGAGCCTGCTCTCTGCCCTCAAAAGGCGCACAAGACTGAGGATGTCGCCGACGTTTCCAGCGCCTGCGAGGGCCAGATGGTCGTCTATCTGAAAGACCTTGGTAACGCCCTTTGACATGACCATGTTGCCGTACGATGCTCGCTTATCGGCCGCTAATACCGCGCCGTCCTTACACACAATGCCGACCGTAGTCGTTCCCTTTAGCTTTTCAGTCAACTACAACACCCCTGCTGGTCTGCTTTTAGAATAGAAGAACCTTTACAAGTGCGGTTTAGGGGAATAGTATTTAAAGGTTTCGTTTCAATAAGAAGAGCCAGGAACATGGAGGGATGTGGAATGAAGGAGATAGCTCTGCTGACCGGCCCGCCCCTGAACGGAAGGGACGAATATATCTGCGACGCCCTAAAGAACGTCCCTGAAGGAGGCTACAGGTACTACCACGTATTCGATTATATCCGAGATGTTGGAAAGGAGATGGGAGTTAAAATAACCCGAAAAAACGTTCTGGACTTCGCTATAAGCCACCCGGATCTCATGAACGAGATACGGGATGAAGCCTTCGCCAGAATACGAAAAGAGATCGACGGGAGTGATGAGAACTTCCATCTCGTGTCAACTCCCAGCCTCTTCAGGTGGGGGAGCGGAAGCGTTATAGGTTTTACAACGAGCAACCTCAAACTCCTTCACCCAAACCGCGTTATAATAATCCTTGACGATGTCCTTTCAGTCAGGAGACGCATCATAAATGACCGGGAGTGGTTCGAGCGCTTCGGAAAGAACCCGGAGAATATCAAACTCAGCACCCTCGTCATGTGGCGCGAGGACGCGATAAACCACGTGAAGACGCTCGTCCACGAACTAAAAAAGGAGGGGATAGAGGTCCGCTATGTCCTCCAGTTCGGCATACGGCATCCGCACAGCGTTTTCCTCGACCTGATGTTCCACGAGGACGAGAAACCCCTGGTCTACCTCAGCTATCCCATGACCGGTCACGAGGAGGAATACTATCAGAGGGTTAGGGGCTTCTACGACAAGCTGAGCGAGCACTTCACCGTTCTCGATCCCGGCGCCCTCGACGACTGGTGGGTCGTGGCCGAGTACGATGCCCAGGTCAACGCCGATCCATCTATCAGACGCATCAGGATAAAACACCTTCTCGACGGGGAAGAGGTCGAGGAGCTGGACAGGGAAGACATAGAGCAGGCCACCGACATACTCAGGCGCCAGCTCGTCGAGAGGGACTTCAACCTCGTTGACGTGAGCAAGGCTGTGGCGGTCTACCACTACGCTGAAGGGGTCTCAGCAGGAGTTATAAGCGAGATGGCTGAAGCTTACAGGACGCTGGCGGCGATATACCTCTACTACCCATTTGAACGTCGCCCAAGCCCGTTCATGGAGTTCTACGGCATGCAGAACCCGTCGAGGAGGACTATGTTCAGGGACGAGGACGGGATGATAAGGGCGATGGTGGAGGAAAAGGGGTACTGGGCAAAGGCATAAAAGTGAATCGAGGGACTCAGAAAGCGTCGTCAAATGAGTCCCTGATCTCCTGGTATTTTCTTCTTCTGTCCTCCTTATCGAAGTCACACGGTAGGATTTCCTCCCAGCCAGGTCCCCCGAAAAGGGGCTTCTCGTTCGTGGCAAAGTTGGAGTAGCGGTTAACGTGGTACATGAAGGAGGCGTACTGATTGGCAAACCTTGCCATGCCCCGGTGGCGCCTTCCCAGGATCAGCGTGTAGAAGAACTGGATGAAGACCACTATGCCAACGACGAGGTTCAGGGCATACAGAATTATCGCGTACAGAATCCCGAGGGGTATCCTTAAAAGTGCCTCTATCCTTTCTCCCATTCGTATCACCCCATATTACCAATCCTGGGGGTATATTCAGAATCCCTTAAAAAGTTAACGGCCGAACGTTTTTGAGGTACAATGAACAGGAGAACAGGGAGAAAAGGCAGAAAAAAGGTAAAGAATCACTTCTTCACCCATCCGCGGTCCTTCATGGCCTGGTAGACCCTCTGGACGGCGACGACGTAGGCCGCATCGCGCATGTGGATGTTCTTCTCCTTGTGGGTGTTGTAGACGTCCCAGAAGGCCTTGGTCATCTTCTTGTCGAGCTTCTCGTAGACCTCTTCGAGGGTCCAGTAGTAGCCGTTTATGTTCTGCACCCACTCGAAGTAGCTGACGGTGACACCGCCGGCGTTGCACAGGAAGTCCGGTATCTGGAGGATGCCCTTCTCGCGGAGGATGTCGTCGGCCTCCGGGGTGATCGGACCGTTGGCGACCTCGGCGACGATCTTGGCCTTGATCCTGTCGGCGTTCTTCTCGGTGATGACCTCCTCAATGGCGGCCGGGGCGAGGACGTCGACGTCAAGCTCGAGGAGCTCCTCGTTGCTGATGTTCTGTGCACCTGGGAAGTCCTTAACTGAGCCGTGCTCCCTCTTCCACTTGAGGACCTCGTCGGCGTTGAGGCCGTCCGGGTTGTAGATGCCGCCGTGGCTGTCGCTGACGGCGACGACCTTCATGCCGTACTCCTCGCTCATGATCTTGGCCATGAAGTAGCCGGCGTTACCGTAACCCTGGATGGCTATGGTCTTGCCCTTGAGGTCCATGCCGAGGGCCTTGGCGGCCTCGCGGACGGTGTACGCGGCACCTTTGGCAGTGGCGTCTCCCCTGCCGAGTGATCCGCCGATGCTGAGCGGCTTTCCAGTGATGACACCGAAGGCCGGGCCCCTTCTCCTCATGATGGTCTCGTACTCGTCCATCATCCAGCCCATGATCTTCGGGTTGGTGTAGACGTCTGGAGCCGGGACGTCGGTCCACGGGCCTATTATGTCGTAAACAGCCCTTATGTATGAGCGTGCAAGCCTCTCCTGCTCGCCCTCGCTGAGCTCCTTGGGGTTGACTATGATGCCGCCCTTACCTCCACCGTAGGGGATGTCAACGACGGCGCACTTCCAGGTCATCCAAGTGGCAAGGGCCTTAACGGTGCTGAGGGTCTCGGCCGGGTGCCAGCGAATGCCACCCTTGGTCGGGCCGCGGGCCCAGTTGTGCTGGACGCGGAAACCGGTGAAAACCTTAACAGAGCCATCGTCCATCTGGAGTGGGACGCTGACCTCCAGAATCCTCATGGGCCTCTTAAGCCACTCGAGGGCCTCTTCGCTTATCTCCATGAACTGCGCAGCCCTCTCGAGCTGCCTGACCGCCATCTCAAAGGGGTCCTGCTCAACCATGTTTACCACCTCAGGTTTCGGTAATCTGCGATGCTCACTTAGGCGTTTGCATATATAAACCTTTCGATAAAGGAGGCAGGAGAACCGTTGATTTCAAACAAACGGTTATATAAGGAAATTTTCGGCGGAACGGGCCAATCTACCGAAATTTTCGACGAAAAAAAGCGGTGTACATCCAGAATTTTTTATACATTGATGAACCTTGATGTTCGTCAATGAATAAATAATAAAAGAACAGCCCTCAGCGAGAAGTCGGTCATCATAAACTCAGCTCACTCTCGTTGCAATCATCGGGCATCGTTACTACGGGAACGAAGTTAAAACCTTTGCCCGAATATCCAGGGAGTTGTCATAATGTCATGTCCATGGCTTACGTCAGGGTTAAGTACTAACAAACTGGCAGAAACCCTCCTTTAGTAGTTTCACAACGTAGTAAATCGGCTTTTGTCGATAGAAGAGATTAGAAAGCTTTTTATATCATGCCCCACGTTATACATAATGGCTCCTATGCGAACATAGGGGCCGAGCTACATTCAGTTTAGAATGGGGGTGTGTAGGGTTGGAACAACAAAGGGATCAATGGGCAACTAAGATTGGTTTGATTTTAGCGATGGCTGGAAACGCCGTTGGTCTTGGTAACTTTGTCAGGTTCCCAACGCAGGTCGCCCAGAACGGTGGCGGTGCCTTCATGGTGCCGTACTTCATTGCACTGTTCTTCCTCGGAATACCAGTGATGTGGGTTGAGTGGGTTGCCGGTCGCTACGGTGGCAAGTACGGCCACGGTACCCTCGGCCCGTCCTACTACCTGATGGCAAGGGAAAGCGTTAAACCGAGGGGCGCACTCTGGTGGGGTGTCCTGGCTGGAATGCTTGGATTCGCACTGACGGTTCTTCTGAACAGCTACTACCTGCACCTGATCGGTTGGTCAGCAGCGTACACGTACTTCAGTGCCGCGGGCTCGTACTTCGGACAGAACACGGGTACGTTCTTTGACAACTACCTCAGCAACCACGCGGAGGTCTTCCTGTTCTGGGGTATAACCGTCGTGCTGTTGGCAATAGCGGTAGGTCAGGGTGTCAGCAAAGGTATCGAGAGATGGGTCAAGATCATGATGCCGTTGCTCTACATCTTCGCAATAATCATGGTCGGCTACGTGTTCGTCATCGGCTCCCCAATAAACCCCAACTGGAGCACCATAGATGGATTTAAGTTCATCTGGAGCCCCAACTGGAGCTATCTATCAAGCCACTTTGCGGCGGTGATGCTGGCAGCCACGGGGCAGATATTCTTCACGCTGTCCCTTGGAATGGGTATCATCCAGAACTACGCCAGTTACCTAGGCCCCAACGATGACGTGGCACTCTCCGGTATCGCCACGGTCTCACTCAACGAGTTCGCAGAGGTCGTTCTCGGTGGCTCACTCGCCATACCCATCGCTACCGCATACGCCTCAAGGATAGTCCCGGCCAACGTCTTCTCCCAGGGCAAGGACGCCGCCCTCTCATGGATAGGCCAGCACTTCGGATTGGGCTTCTCGTACACCAGCCTGCCGAACGCATTCATCCAGATGGGAAGCGCGGGACGGTTCTTCGGAGCACTCTGGTTCCTGCTGCTGTGGTTCGCAGGATTCACGTCAGCAATAGCCATGTACAACTACCTCGTCGCCCTCCTTGAGGAGGACCTCGGAATTAAAAGGAAGGTCGGAACCTGGATAGTGCTGCTGATATACTTCATCATGGGACTACCGGTCATCTACATCAGCGGCTACATGGACCAGCTCGACAGTTGGATAAGCTTCCAGCTGACGCTACTCGCACTGGTTGACATCATAGTGGCGGTGTACCTCTTCAAACCGAGCAACTTCTGGGACGAGCTGCACAAGGGAGCGTGGATACACGTCCCAACATGGTACAAGTGGGTAACAGTTATAATAGCGCCGATACTCCTCCTGATACCGCTGGTCGGCAACTTCAAGAGCTTCGTCACAGGGAAGATCGGAATAGCACCGTGGACGGCAATAATAGTGATGTTCATCATAGGTGCCATCGAGAGCTACTACGCCATTAAGAAGAAGTACGCAGAGGAGCTAGAGAAGAACGAGGTAATCGTGAGGCTGTGAGGTGGTCAAGATGGGAAGCTGGGTAGTGTACATGATTATAGCGTGGCTAATTATCCTCGGCATGGTAGCGTGGAGCCTTGAGGTCCTTATGAAGGCCGAGAAGCAAAGGGCTTAAATGCCCAACTCTTCTCTTTTATATTGGAGGGATAACCGTGAAGAGTCCTGGTGTTCTACGGGATACAGCAGAGGTGCTCGAGAGCACACTATCCCGGGTTGATAGGTTGACGGTAATCTCTGAGAAGGAGAAGGCCAAGGTAAAGAAACTGCTGAAGGAGGCCGCGGAGGAGTTTAGGGCGGTTTCAGAGAAGGTCAAAAAGGACAACACTCAGCTCGCAGAGTTCTTTTACAAGAAGGCAACGCAACTGAAAACGGAGAGCGTGGACAAGAACATAGAGAAGAGCGGGAAAAAATCGTACATTCAAGCGGTGAAAAGGATGAACCTGTACTCCAAATCCGCCATATACGACTTTGACCCCGATAAATTGAAGGAGCTTAAAAAATCCTACAGAACCTATATATTCGGGATGACGTCCTTTTTCATCCTGGCGGGAATCTACATGAGCCAGATAATGGCCATAACCGCCCTTATCCTGGCGATCCCGATAGTTCTATCGATGCTGTCCCTCCAGAAGAGGGGATACATGGGGTTACTACTGGCGTTCTCGGCGGTCCCGATACCAATCCTCCAAGGCGTAATGGCGCTTACCTACGGGCTTAGGGCCATAGAGAACCCCGAACTGGTCAGCAAGATAGCGCAAACAATGGGAAAGAGCACATCGTTTGTACATGGGTACCTGGTTGTCATGATAGTGCTCAGCGCGGTAGAGCTCTACCTCATAATTACGGGGATTTACATGCTGTACAAGCACAGGCACGCTTTCCTTTAGTAGAGGGCCTCGTTGCCCCTTTCACCCGTTCTTATCCTCACGGCGTCCTGGACGGGAATAACGAATATCTTCCCATCCCCCGGTGTGCCGCTCCTGGCGTTTCTGATGATGACGTCTATAGCCTTCCCCAGATCCTCATCCTTCACGACGATCTCTATCTTCATCTTGGGAAGAAGGTCGTACGGCGGGACACCCCCCTGAACGCCCCTGCCCTGAACCGGATACGCGGTTAGCGGAACTATTCCCATCTGCTGAAGGGCCCCCTTAACCCTCTCAAAGTCGTTGCCCCTGATAATGGCCTCGATCTTTTTCATGATACCACCATGGTGTCTACGCTTAACTCTGGAAAAAGGTTTCGAAAAAGAATGAAGAAAGCGGGGTGAGCTTAAACCTGGGTCCTGAACTTCCTCAACCTCTTCAGGGATATTCCACTCTTCAAGGCCAGCTCCTCAAGGTCGACCCGCCTAAGGTCTTCAACAGTGTAAACACCGGCTTTTTTCAACTTCTTAAGGGTCTTTGGGCCTATCCCCCTAATCCGTAGGAGATCATCTTCCTTGGTACGCCGAGATTTGCCGATTCCCTCAGCCGCCTTGGGAACTCCCTTCCGCTGACGCTCTCCCCGTGGGGTTAGAACCTTCGTCACCGCGGTTGCGTAGGCCCGCTCATTGAGGGATGCCCTTTTTACGGGGGTATCGTCCTCCCGCCCCTCAGGGGGCAGTTTCGGCGGTTCAACGTACCTCGGAACCTCAGGCGGATTGTCGCTTATGTAGCCAAAGACTGCTGGAGGATTAAACGGGTTGTCCCGTTCTTCCAAGGCATCCAGGAGTTCAGCATCGTACTTTCCGGACTCGAAGTAACCCTCAAGCTCATTGGCCAGCCTGTGGAAATCCCGTGCATGCAGGAGGAGCCTTCTGCGGGCGTACTCTTTAGCCTGTCCCGTGGTTATCAGGAACTGCCAGTCACTGGCCTCAAGAATGAGAAGTTCACGCGCCAGCTGCTCCAGGGTCTTGTCGCCCAGACGATCCTTTCCGTAGTAACGGGTCGCCAGCGACACCATCCTCTCCTCGGCGGGATAAACGTGCTCCCATGTCCACTCCGTTTCAGGGTTCCACCACGTCGAATGATCGGAGTTGGCCCCCCACGATCCCTCGGGCAGTTCAATCTCGTGTTTCTCCCCCCGGTAGCCTTCCAGGTAGCGGCTTATCGTGGTCGTCTCGATACCGCGCTGGGACATGAGTTCGAGAACCCTGACGAGCCACTTCACCCCCTCAAACCACCAGTGACCGAAGAGCTCCGTGTCGTAGGGGGATACTATTATGCCCTTCTCGCCGTACTTCGAATCATGTTCCAGTAAGAGACGTTCGACGAGGGATACAAAGTGCCTCGCGTGTTCTTCGACCCGTTCCATAGCCCTCTCCGGGTCGTAAAACTCTTTCTCTCCGAGAGCCACCCCTTTGCCCGTTATCCTCCAGTACTGGCCGCCGCTCTTCTCTGCCTTTCTGTGGAACTCCCTGTACCAAAAATCGCCGGGATAACCGTAGCTGGCGCTCCACACCTGATGTCCCGTCTCCCTGTTGCGTGCAAAAACCGCCACGTTGGAGCCTTTAATCCAGTACGGCCTCAGGGTGGTCTTCTCTCCATCTGCCAGAGGAATCTCCCCGTAAACCTTGGAAACGGGGCCCTCATCAATCAAAGTGCTCTCGACGAAGAAGTACTCAACGCCAACCTCCTCAAGGAACTTCTCAATGCCTTCCCTGATGATCCTCCTCCCGCCAGGGAGCTCCCACTCCCCACCCGGCCTGTAGGCACACTCAGGCAGCCAGATGCCATGGGGCCTCACACCGAAGTGGCTTTCATAGCTCATGACCCCCGTGAGGAGCTGTCCCCGTATGGACTCGTCCCTCCCAAGCAGGGGGAGGTAACCGTGGGTTGCAGCGGAGGTTATCACCTCAACGTACCCCTGATTCTGAAGCTCGCGAAGTTTCCCGACTATGTCACCGTTTATGGCATTCCAGTAGTCAAAGACCCTCCTGAAGTATCCCAGCATGAACTCAACGGCCCTCTCATCGTACTTTCCTGATCTCAGATCGTCCTCCATGAGCCTGAGTTTTCGCCTCATGTACGCGGTAAACTCACCGGTTACGTAGGCGTCGGTAAGCTGTTCGGCCAGAATGGGGGTTACTCCAATGACCAGCTGAAACTTAACCCCCGAATCCCTGAGCCGCTCCAGTTCCATCAGGAGGGGAAGGTAGGTCTCACTCATAGCCTCGTAGAGCCACTCCTCACCGAATGGCCATTTGCCGTGCTTCCTGACGTAGGGAATGTGAGTGTGAAGCACAAAGGTAAAATGCCCTTTCATGTTTGTATCACCACGAGTGTTATTGCATTTGAAGTATTTAACCTTATTCCGGACAGCCATGGGCCCGGCCCCGCTTGTGGACATTGATGCACAGTAATGGCAATTAGATAACCCTTTAAACCTATACCCCAATTCCCTCCGGTGAGAGAATGAAGGAAGGGATGAGCAGCGTTGACATACGCTACGTTGTGAGGGAGCTCCAGGGTTTAGTCGGCTCGCGCGTTGACAAGGTGTACCACGACGGTGACGAGATAAGGATAAAACTCCGCTCGAAGGAGGGGAGGGCGGATCTGATACTCGAGGCCGGAAGAAGGTTTCACCTGACGACTTACATAAAGGAGGCGCCCAAGAGGCCATCAAGCTTCACAATGCTCCTTCGGAAACACCTGAGCGGCGGGTTCATCGATGCAATCGAGCAGCACGACTTCGATAGGATAATCAAGGTCAAGGTAGGGGAGTACACCCTAATCGGGGAGCTCTTCAGAAGGGGTAATGTGATACTCCTCGGCCCCGAGAACAGGATCGTAGCAGCACTCCGATACGAGGAGTACAAGGACCGGCGCATAATGCCGAAGGCGGAGTACCACTTTCCACCCGCCAGGGAGAATCCGCTAGACGTGAGCTGGGAGAGGTTCCTCGAACTCATGAGGGAGGAAAACGTTGAACTCGTAAGGGCACTGGCCAGGAAACTCAACATGGGCGGGGCCTACGCCGAGGAGATCGCACTCAGGGCGAATATTGACAAAACCAAACGCGTGGGCGAGCTGAGCGACGAAGAGCTGCGCGTGGTCTTTGAGGCCATGAGGGCAACGTTCAACGGGGAACCCAGGCCGAACATCGTGTACAAGGACGGAAGAATGCATGACGTTGTTCCTGTGGATCTGAAGAGGTACGAGACCCTTGAAAAACGTTACTTCCCAAGCTTCAGCAAAGCCCTGGATGAGTACTTCGGGAAGATCCTGCTGGAGAAGGCGAGGGCGGAGCAGACGAAAAAGCTTGAGGACAAAAAGAGGAGCCTCCTGATGACCCTGAGGAAGCAGGAGGAGCTGCTCAGGGAATTCGAGGAGGGAATGAGAGAGAACCAAGAGATAGGCGACCTCATATACGCAAACTTCACCCTTGTGGAGCGCCTTCTTGAGGAGTTCAGAAAAGCAACGGAGACCCTGGGGTGGGAGGAGTTCAAACATAGAATAGAAGAAGGAAAAAAGGACGGAAACAGGGTTGCCATGATGGTCAAAGGCATGGACCCCGGGGAAAAATCGGTGACGCTGGAACTTGAGGGCAAGAAGGTCAAACTGTATCTGAACAGGAGCATAGGGGAGAACGCGGAGCTGTACTACGAGAAGTCCAAGAAACTGCGACACAAGCGTGAGGGCGCCCTCAAAGCTTACGAAGACACGAAAAAGAAGCTCGACGAGATAGAGAAACTGATCGATGAGGAGAGCAAGAAAGCCCTATCCGTCAAAAAAATTGAAAGAAGAAAGAAGAAATGGTTCGAGAAGTTCAGGTGGTTCATATCCAGCGAGGGTTTTCTGGTCCTGGCAGGGAGGGATGCGGGCACAAACGAGATCCTCGTAAAGAGATACATGGAGGATAACGATCTATACTGCCACGCGGACGTGTACGGGGCCCCTCACGTGGTTATAAAAGAGGGAAAGAAAGCCGGAGAGAGGACCCTGCTGGAGGCGTGCCAGTTTGCGGTCTCGATGAGCAGGGCATGGGGACAGGGACTCTACAGTGCCGACGCGTACTGGGCGAATCCGGACCAGGTGACAAAACAGGCCCCAAGCGGTGAGTACATGGGAAAGGGAGCGTTCATGGTCTACGGGAAGAGGAACTGGATGCGTGGTCTGCCCCTCAAACTAGCCGTGGGGGTCCTCAAATACGAGGGGGAGGATTACGTGGTCTGCGCCCCCCTGGAGGCGATGAGGTCCCACGCTGAGAGGTACGTGGTGGTGCGCCCTGGTTCGCTCAAGAAGAGTGAGCTCGTGAAACGGATCAAAGGTATCCTCGGAAAATGGGGTTACAACGTCCGCGAGGAGGATGTAATGAGCGTTTTACCACCTGGAAACGGGGATATAGCAGAGGTAGTCGACTGACGCCCCGGTATTTTGAAACTCAAAGATTAAAAACACCGCGGGACATTAAAACACGGTGGAAAGAATGAAGCTCGAACCACTGTACTCCACGGCCCGAAGCGAACTGGCCAAAGACCTGGTGTTTGAGATAGAGGGAGAACCAGTTACGCTCTCGGTAAAGGGAATTCTGCTGGCGAAAATAAATTCAAAGGGATACAATTTCTCGTTTTTTGAGCTCAGCGAGGATGAACTAGTTCTTGCGATTCAGATGAAGGGTTTCGTGGTGTACATCGGTATGGAGGCCGATGAAGAGGTGGGGGAGGACGCCTATCCCCAGATAGCGAGAATCCTGCTGGAGACCCTGACCCCAGGCGTCGCACTCCTGATAACCCGGGCCGAGAGAACCTACGAGGGCAGGGCCGATGTGCTTCTCGACGATGAAATGAGCCAGGATATGAAGGAGTTCTTCTACGGCCTGATACTAAAGCACAGAAGAGGAGAGAGTGTATACGAGCAGACAGAGGTTGCTTAACCCAGAAGCTCGAGGAGAACGAGCGCCCCCACCATGGCGGTTAGAACGATCATCGTTCTCCGGGTGTAGATCTTAGCGGCCCTCCTCTCATAATAGCTCCTTGGGGAAACGTTCAGGATGTACAACCCCAGCAGAGAACCGCTCAACAGCCCCAGAACGTTCTCAACCGTCAAGACGAGGGAACCCCAGAAAACATCCCCCCACCCCATGGCGAGTGATATGCCTATCACGGTGGTTGGGGGAACGAGGGCGGCAGCTATGGAAACCCCTGCGAGGATCTCCGGGATCCGGCTGACTATCGCAACCACGCCCGCGTACCCCAGGAGCATAGCCAGGACTATGTAAACTATCCCGGATTGACCGCGGAGGAGTATCTCAGAGGTGGGCCCGCCAGGCATCGTACCCCCCACCCTCAGGAGGAGGGAGGCCACGAACGCCGAGACGAATATCACGCTGAGGAGCTTGATTATGGAAAGAACGGCCTCAAGGGCGTCCCGTCCTTTACCCATGACGATGTTTATTGAGAACCCATAGAGCGGGCCCAGGATAGGAGAGAGGAGCATCGCGGATATTATCATGACGATGCTGTCGTGTATCAGACCGAAGAGGGCCACTATGGACGCAACCGCACCGAGGGTAAGCTGGATTGGATCCACCTGCGCCTGGCTGTTGGCGGTCTCAATGAGGCCCTCTATAGCTGCCAGACTCCAGCGTCGTTTGAACTTCCTCAGGGCCTTCACCGAATTCGTGTACTTGACGGATCTCCCACTGACGGGGGACCACGTTATGGAGGAATGGGCCTTCCTCAGGTCCAGGGCCTTTCCGAGCTCATCGACGATGTCGTTTATCACAAAGTCGGGTACGAAAGCGGTAAATTTAAGGAGGGAACCGCTGCCGCCGTTAACACTCTCCACGTAGAACTGGACGTTCCACTTGGACAAAATGCCTGAAACCCGCTCCCCCTCACTCTCGTCACAGTACACCTGAAGCCGGAGCATTTAACATCATCCAAGTTAGTGGGCCAACGTTAATAACGTTTCTGATGCCGGTTGAGGTCAAAAGTGTCAAAAATCCCCCCAACTTCTCCGGAATATTTGTCGTTTACACAGCCACCACGCAGAAAGATATTTAAACGCGGTGACCGTCTGTAGTCTGATGCCCATGACGTTTGGGAGTGAGTGTTTTTGGCTTCCATGGGATCCCTTCTGCGTTTAAGGTTAGTTTGAGAACCGGAAGGCGGGATTGTTTTTGGCGTTTCTAAGTTGAGGGGGCCTTGTTTTTGGCGTCCCAGCCTGCAAAGAGATGATTAAGCCAGTGCACTCCCCGTCCCCCAAACGGATTGGGCTGATTATTCCCTCTTTTGGGAGTTTCAACAAGATGGAGGTGTGTATATGAAAGCCGTTTTACCGGATTCTAGGATACCCAAGAGGTGGTACAACATACTGCCCGACCTGCCGGAACCCCTGGCACCGCCCCTTGACCCGGAGACTGAAGAACCCATTGAACCGGAGAAGCTCCGCCGCATCTTCGCGGGGGAACTCGTCAAACAGGAGATGAGCTCCGAGCGCTACATTGAAATCCCGAAGAAGGTCCGGAAGCTGTACGCCAAGATAGGAAGGCCGACACCGCTGTTCAGGGCCACCCACCTCGAAAAGGCCCTGGGAACGCCGGCGAGAATCTACTTCAAGTACGAGGGGGCAACAGTAACCGGCAGCCACAAGATAAACACGGCGCTGGCCCAGGCCTACTACGCGAAGGAGCAGGGAATCGAACGGCTGGTCACCGAAACTGGAGCGGGCCAATGGGGGACCGCCTTGAGCCTCGCAGGGGCGTTCCTCGGGCTCAACGTCAGGGTTTACATGGCCAGGGCAAGCTACCAGCAGAAACCATACAGAAAGACCATAATGCGGCTCTACGGGGCTGAGATCTACCCCAGTCCAAGCGACAGGACGAACGTTGGGAGGAGGTTCCTGAGGGAGGATCCGAACCACCCTGGCGGCCTCGGAATAGCGATAAGCGAGGCGATTGAGGACGTCCTGAGGGACGAGAACGCCAGGTACGCCCTTGGAAGTGTACTGAACCACGTCCTGATGCACCAGACGGTCATAGGACTCGAAGCAATTGATCAGATGAAGGAATTCGAGGAGCCCGACATTATAATAGGGTGCGTCGGAGGGGGCAGCAACTTTGCGGGGCTCGCGTATCCGTTCATGAAAAGAAAACTTGAAGGAAAAGCGGACTACGAGTTCATAGCGGTCGAACCCAGGGCGGCCCCCTCCATGACGCGTGGGGTATACGCCTACGACTACGGTGACTCCGGCGGCTACACCCCCAAGATGAAGATGCACACCCTCGGCCACACCTACTACGTCCCACCGATACACGCCGGCGGCCTGAGGTACCACGGACTCGCCCCAACCCTCAGCGTGCTGATAAACCACGGCATGGTCAAGCCCGTTGCGTACCACCAGAACGAGGTCTTCCAGGCAGCGGAGCTCTTTGCAAAGACCGAGGGGATAATCCCAGCCCCTGAGAGCGCCCATGCGATAAAGGGAGTCATAGAACGGGCCCTAAAGGCAAAGGAGGAAGGTAGGGAAGAGACCATACTCTTCAACCTGAGTGGACACGGTCTGCTTGACCTCGGAGGATACGAAGCCTTCCTAGATGGAAAGCTCGACGATTACGAGCCGGACGTTTTCCCGGCCATGGCGGGGGGACTTTAGCCCCCACATAATTTTGTTTAGAGCCTGGAGAGAATGCCCCGTGGGTAGAAGTCCAGAGCGGCCCTGGCCTGCCGAACCTCCATACCGAGGTTTATCCCGAAGCTCATCAAATCCCTCGGGGAGCGAACCTCCCACCTTCCCCCCGCAGAACTCGTAACGAAACGCGGAACCCGATATTTGTTAACCAAACGCCATATCTCGGCCTGGAACCTAAGGAGGTGACTCAGCTCGTAGGGTTCGGCGTTTAGAAGGGGGGACAGTGAAAATCCGATGGCAACATCACGCTCTGCCGCGAGCCTGGCCAGCACGTGATCGAAGCCTGGATCCTTCCTTCCGAGGCAGGGACATATCAACGCGTCCACCCCAGCCTCGATGGCGGTGCGGTTTATCCGCATATCCCCACCCTGAACGTAGAGTAACGCCCTCGAAATGCGGTTCTTGACCTCCCTGATCAAACTTGGCCTCTTCGTGATGAGAAGGATGGCCACTTTACCGTAGGTTTCGCGGAGGGATTTTACGTCCCCCTTTAAGGCATCCCAGTCGGGGGACCTTTCGAGGACGAGCCCCTTCGTGAAGACAACCTCGTCGAACCATT
>Ga0256834_1000507_pt1 | contig 27968 bp, 36 predicted proteins | sample 4281140metaG_FD_190536 | JGI IMG/M metagenome (GOLD analysis project Ga0256834, IMG submission 190536) | Hydrothermal vent microbial communities from East Pacific Rise, Pacific Ocean - 4281-140 | ecosystem: Environmental > Aquatic > Marine > Hydrothermal vents | place: Pacific Ocean: East...
CCATCTCTAATTTTGAAAATATCACAGGCTCTGGTGCTAGTGATATTCTTACAGGTACATCTGGTGTTAACATAATAAATGCAGCTGGTGGCAACGACACTATTAACTCTAATGGTGGTGCAGATATTCTAAGCGGTGCTGGCGGTAATGATAGTTTCTTGGTTGATGCAGATATGATTGATTTATCGGCTTCATTAAGCGGTGGGTCTGGTACAGATACAGTTATATTTGAAGCAGGTTCTGGCACAATAAATGACGAAACAACATTAGATAGTGTTTTAAGCGATGTTGAAGTTATTGATTTCACCAATGCAGGCGTAACCGCAGACCTAAATCTAAGTGCTTCGCAAATTCAAGGCATGACAGATGGCGGCAATTCACTTGAGTTTAATTTTGATGGTGGAGATAATGTTTCAATAACTGACCCTGTAGCAAATTATACAACAAACACTGTTGGAGCGACAACAACTTATACTATTTATGATAGTGCAGTTGGATCAGGCGGAGAAATTGAACTAGCGCAATTGATAGTGAATGCCTAAGGAAAGTTAATAAACCTAAGCGGCGTTGATGTTTTGAGTTGGGGCGGTTAGGGTTTGATAGAGCTTATCGCTATCATTGGTTTGCCTAAGCAATTTAGTGATATTATCATCTCTTAACAATCGTGCCACTAATGCTAATGCTTTTAAATGATCCGCACCTGAACCCGTTGGAGCAATGAGCATAAATACTAGATCAACAGGCATATCATCAACAGAATCAAAATCAATTGGATGCTCAAGGCGAACAAAAACCGCTGTAATACCATTGATATTGTCAAGTTTGCCGTGTGGAATAGCGATACCATTGCCAAGCCCAGTTGAGCCTAGCTGTTCACGAGCCATCAGGCTATTAAAAATTAATTGTGAGCTAACACCAATATCTTGCTCAATTTGATTTGCACATTGTTGCAATAATTGGCGTTTGCTAGTAACTTTTGCACAATTAATTATTGATCCTTTTGCAAGGATATTTGAGAGTTCCATTAAAGAGCCTTTTAAAAAACTAAGCCGTGAAATGACTATTTGGCAACTGCTGGGTCAACCCAACCAATATTGCCATCAGAGCGGCGATAAACCACATTAACGCCATCATGTCCAGCATTGCGGAACACAATTACATCAGATTGCGCCAAATCAAGCTCCATAACCGCTTCACCTACAGACATTGTAGCTAGACTTGAGGTGTCTTCAGCTATGATTGGAGGTGAAAAATTTTCATCAACCTCATCATGAGTTTCAGGGGAAGCTAGAATATATGCCTGCGCCATATCATTTGTTGTAGCATTGCGGCGATGATTTTTTAACTTGCGTTTATAACGTCTTAGACGCTTTTCAATATGAGCGGCCATTTTCTCAAAAGCAGCAGTTGCATCTTGTGCGCTAGCACTGGCTTGCAGCACCACGCCACTATCAAGATGCACAACACAGTCTGCTTTAAAACCGTGACCCTCTGGCTCAAGCGTTAAATGGCCATCAAATCCTCGGTCAAAATATTTATTAACAGCACTCTCAAAATAATCTTGTGCTTTTTCACGCAAAGCATCGCCAACATCCATGTTCTTACCTGATACACGCAAAGTCATGGTTAAACCTCATTTTTTGTTAAAAAAGTAGAGCAGAATCATTTTATTAGCTCATAAGATAGATACTAAACCCTAGCTCAAAACAGTGCAATCATTTTAAGTTATATAAGTTGCATGATCGTGATTGACAGGTGTAATAATTAGATAAATTTTATCTCAAAAGCCTATGTTTTTGCTAAATTATAAAATATTTTGCTTTTTTTGCCGCCGTCTTACAACCGAAGAGGCAATATGCATGCCCTCACGATATTTCATCACTGTGCGCCGAGCTACATCAATCCCATGCTGATTTTTTAATATTTTTGAAATTGTCGCATCGGATAATATGGCATTTAAATCTTCCTCATCAACCATTTGTTTGATTAGATAACGAACTGATTCTGATGAATGACTATCATTACCAGTAGTTGAAGAGAGTGCAGTGGTAAAAAAATATTTCATTTCAAACATGCCACGAGGGGTCGAAATATATTTATTTGCGCTAACCCGAGAAACAGTTGATTCGTGCATTTCAATTTCATCGGCTACCATTTTTAGGGTCATTGGTTTTAATTGGGTTATGCCATGAGTTAAAAAACTATCCTGAAAACTGATAATTTGTGTCGCTACCTTAAGAATAGTTTTTGCCCTTTGATCGAGGCTTTTGGTAAGCCAGTTTGCGCTTTGTAAACAATCAACCAGATATGTTTTTTCGCTTTTAGCGCGTATTTTTTGCTTCACTTTAGCAAAATAAGTGCGATTAACTAAAACCCTTGGTAAAATATCGCTATTTAATTCAACCACCCAAGTCTTATCATTTGCCTGTTTAACAAAAACATCGGCAACAATTGTCTGCACTATATTTGTCTCAAATGATTGGGCGGGCTTTGGGTTCAGCTCACGCAATTCACTAAGCATATCAGAAATATCTTCTTTTGAGGCATTTATGGTTTTAGCTAAATTTTCAAAATCATGCTCCATAACAAGTTTAAGATTATTAAGTAGGCCTTGCATCATTGGATCAAGCCGATCAATTGCTGCTAATTGAATGGCCATGCATTCAGATAAATCACGACAAAAAACCCCACTTGGATCACAAGCCTGCACCTTTTTAAGCACAGATAAAATATGTTCCTCGCTTGTGCCTAACTGCTGAGCCATTGCAGGAATATCAGCATTTAAATATCCTGCCTCATCAAGGCTTTCGATTAAAAACTGCCCAATCATTCGCTCCGCTGGATTATCTAATAACAAAGCAATTTGTTGCCATAAATGATCCGAAAGTTTGGGCTTGGCGGCAACATAGCTATCAATATCTGGGGCAGATTCAGATGAATTATTATTCAAGGGATTTGAGCTTGATAGATTTGTTGATTGAGAAATCGAATCTTGACCAACCTGCTCAGGAAAGACATTTTCAACATCAGTATCAAGGCCACTGGCAATTTCTGAGGCACTGCTTATTAAATCATTGCTGGCGTAATTTTCCTCAACAACATTGTTAATTTCTTTATTGTCACTAGAACTTTCAGCCTCTTGATTATTTCCCTCGTCTCGCTCAAGCAATGGATTTTGCAATAATTCATTTTCAACAAAAGCCGATAATTCAATATGGCCAAGTTGCAACAATTTAATTGCCTGCATTAATTGCGGCGTAAGCGTTAAATGCTGCGATTGGGAAATATTGAGTTGCGGCTTTATTGCCATAAAAATCATTCCAAATGAAATTATAAAAACTAATGATAACTGAATTATGCGGCCACAGTGAATAATTTGCAAGTTTCATACAAGTTTTGTGCCAAGTTTGTTTGTTGAAAATATTTTCCATTTTGGTAAAAATCGGCTTGCTATATTAACGCTTAATATTAGATTTGCTTTATGGATAAAGAAAGTAACCAAAACCAGCTTGAAGATTATAAAAAAGTGCAACAAGCAATTGCATATTTAAGCAATAAACGAAGCGATGAAATTGATTTTTATAATTTTGCTTGCTCACTGGCCTTAAATGAGCGGCAACTTACAGATTTATTTAAGCGTTGGTGTGGGCTTAGTCCAAAAAGTTTTGCCCAAGCCGTGGCATTAGATCATGCTAAGAGGTTGTTAAGTGAAAAGGCAAATATCCTTGAAACTAGCAATGAAATTGGCCTTAGCTCCACCTCAAGGCTTTATGATTTATTCATAACTCACCATGCAATGCCACCTAAGACTTGGGCAAAAAAAGCTAGCGGTCTAGAAATGACTTGGGGGGTTACTGCCTCTCCATTTGGTATGGCGATGTTATTTATCACGAAATATGGTTTGGCAGGTTTGGCTTTTTTTGATGCAAATAAATTGGGTGATACAAAAGAAGAAAATCTGGCTTTTGAGGATATGGCTAATCGTTGGCCAAATGCTATTTTTTTTAGAAATGATGAAAAAGCTCAAAGCCTTGGCAGGCAGATTTTTTCTCCAGATTTATGGGGAAAAAACAATCCGATACGCATTGTGCTAATTGGTACAGATTTTGAAGTGCGTGTTTGGGAAAGTCTAACTGATATTCCCTTGGGTAAATTAAACACCTATGGTGCAATTGCCAAAAAAATAGACAAACCAAAAGCCGCTCGAGCGGTTGGAGCGGCAATCGGGCGTAACCCAATTTCCTTTGTTGTGCCATGCCATAGGGTGGTTGGAGGTTCTGGCAAGTTAACTGGCTATCATTGGGGAATTAAGCGCAAACAGGCCATGCTTGGCTGGGAGGTTGGCGTTAGCTAACTTTCATAACAGAGAGCATTTTTCCATTTTCATCGAGCTTATAAATAAGCGGATCACCAGTAGCAATTTCCCTTTTTACAATTTCGTCTTCGCTTAAATTTTCAAGCAGCATAACTAAAGCTCGTAAGCTATTGCCATGTGCAGCAACTAAAACAGACTGTCCTGCTATTACTTTTGGTAAAATATTTGCTTTATAATATGGCAAAACCCGCTCAGCCGTATCTTTCAAGCTCTCGCCACCAGGAGGCGGCACATCATAAGATCGTCGCCAAATATGAACCTGCTCATCGCCCCATTTTTTACGGGCATCATCTTTATTTAAGCCTGCAAGGTCGCCATAATTACGCTCGTTTAATGCTTGGTTGCGAATAATAGTCATATTTACTATGTCCATCTCTTCAAGCATTAAATCTAGGGTATATTGAGCGCGAACTAGAGCCGAGGTAAAACAAATATCGGGAATTATTTTCATTTCTTTAAGTGCATGACCGGCCGCACGAGCTTCCTCTATTCCTTTTTCAGTAAGGCCAGGGTTTTTCCAGCCAGTAAAAAGATTTTTCAAGTTCCATTCACTTTGTCCATGACGAACTAAAATTAGCGTGCGTTCCATTTTTTTAATCCTTAAGTTATAATTTAACTACTTTAAACCAAGTGTGTTTTAATCCAAATCAAGCACATCAAACATTGAGTAAACGGCAGGTTTTTTATCTCTTGCCCATAGAGCTGCTTTTATTGCCCCCTTGGCAAATAATGAACGATCTTCAGACTTATGAGTTAACTCAATTCGCTCAGCTGAGCCAGCAAAAATTACGCTATGCTCACCAATAACTGAGCCGCCACGAAGAGTTGCAAAACCTATTGTTCCCTCTTTGCGCTCACCAATAATGCCATCTCTTGACCGAATAGAATTTTTTTCTAAATCAACATCACGACCATCGGCTGCAGCTTGTCCCAATAAGATTGCTGTGCCAGATGGAGCATCGACCTTGTGGCGATGGTGCATTTCAACAATTTCAATGTCAAAATCTTCATCAAGTGTATTTGCTGCTTTTTTTACTAATGAGGCTAAAAGATTTACCCCCAAAGACATATTGCCAGATTTTACAATTATTGCACCATTTTTTGCAGCTTGTGCAATTTCTTCTTCTTGAGCAAGTGAAAAACCAGTTGTGCCAATTATATGAACAAGGCCTAATTTAGCGGCTTGATTTGCCAATAAAATGCTATTTTGTGGAGAAGAAAAATCAATTATTGCATCGGCATTTTCTAAAGCCTTGTCAATATTATCATTAATGAAAATTTTTAATGGAGAAATACCAGCAACTAGTCCTGCATCAAGGCCAATTTTGGGGCTTTTTTTGTGATCTATTGCACCTATTAATTTAATGCCCTTGCTTTGCATAATAGTTGCAATATTGGCCGCACCCATGCGTCCACCTGCTCCGCTTACCACTATTTTTAGATCAGCCATATTTTTTCTCGCTTATGAAAATATAATAAGTAAGTTTAGCCCAAAAAAATATTTTAAGCTAGGCGTGTTCCGCCATTTTGCATTTCATTAATAATAGCCAAAGCAGCTTTTTTAGGGTCTTTGGCGGCAGTTATTGGCCTTCCAACTACAAGATGACTAGCACCATATTCTAGTGCTTCACTTGGGCTCATGGCTCTTTTTTGATCGTTCATTTTTGCCCCAGCTGGGCGAATTCCAGGGGTGACCACCACCATGTCATCGCTAATAAGAGTTCTAACCATTGCAGCTTCTAGAGGGGAGCAGACAATGCCACCAATTTTTGCTAGACTTGCTTGGTGTGCCCTTAAACCAACTAGACTTGCAACATCACGATCATATCCAGCATTCATCATGTCTTCATCATCAAGTGAGGTTAAAACAGTGACCCCAAGAATTTTTAGCTTTGTTCCCGCCGCTGCCCGAGCCGCCGCACCCATAGTTTTTGGATAGGCATGAACGGTTAAAAAACTAGCTCCAGTTTTTGCAATAGCTTTGACGGCTTTTTCAACTGTGTTCTCAATGTCGAGTAATTTAAGATCAAAAAATACCTTTTTCCCTTCAGATATTAATTGTTTACCCAAAGCCAATCCATCGCCACCATAAAAAAGCTCATAGCCAATTTTATAAAATGAAACACTATCACCTAGTTTTTCGATCAGGCGTTCTGCTTCTTTTCGTGATGAAAAATCTAAGGCTACGATTAGTCTATCGTCAGCTTTACTCATGTTAATATCCCATAGTTAAATAAATTTTATTTCAAATTGCACAAACGCTATCATAGTGCAAGTTTATCAAGCAAATTTGAGAAATGAATTTGAGAAATAAAATAAAATGGAAAAGCTATAATAATGTGAGTTAGAAAATTATTCCTGCGCCCCAAAGTCCCAATACCATTGAGTGAAAAGCTACAATAATAAAAGTTCTAGCCTGAAATGTAACTTTTGAAGTTTTATGACGATAGCGAGCTTGGCCAATAAGGCCACCAATAATCCCCCCAAAAAAATCAACACTTAAAAGCTGCCACTCACTAATGCGAGGCCAGTTATATTGCGCCGCACGTTTATCATAACGATAAAGATATAGCGAAATAAGACCCATAACTGCATAAGTGACTAATAAGCCAAAGCTGGCTTTTTCTAGAATAATAATTAGCTGCACCACTAACAATAAAATAGCAGCGGTGAATAAATGAAATGGCAAAATTTTAGCTAAATCTTTTTCATTAAGCAACCTTACATCTTTTGCAGCTGGGCGACCCTGCCGACCAGTTATAACTTCAAGCTCAAGCTCATCGCCTTTTTGTAAGCGATTTAAACCCTTTCCAAGCGATTTAGCATGAACAAATATCCGCTCTGTACCACCATGAAGACGTGCAAAACCGTATCCCTTGTTATCAAACCACTCAACTATATTTGCCTGAACTCTTGCCATAAAGTAATATTGACACGTAATTAGTTAAAGTTTGTTCAATTAAAGCCTAGGTTTTTTGCTTAAGCACGGGAGAGTTACTTTGGCTAGAAACTCAATCTGTATGATAGTGCTACCAGCCCGTCGGCGTGAGACAAAAGATTGCTTAAGCACGGGAGAGTTACTTCGGCTAGAAACTCAATCTGTATGATAGTGCTACCAGCCCGTCGGCGTGAGACAAAAGATTGCTTAAGCACGGGAGAGTTACTTCGGCTAGAAACTCAATCTGTATGATAGTGCTACCAGCCCGTCGGCGTGAGACAAAAGATTGCTTAAGCACGGGAGAGTTACTTCGGCTAGAAACTCAATCTGTATGATAGTGCTTCAGCAATATGTGGGCGGGCAACGCTTTTTGTACCATTAAGGTCGGCCAAAGTTCTGGCAACTTTTAATACTCGATGGTAGGCACGAGCAGAAAGATTAAATCGCTCGGAGGCTTGGATTAAAAGTTTTTGGCTATCTTTGTCAGGGTTAACAATTTTCTCAATTAAAGAAGAATTGGCATCTGAATTAGTGTGAATATCAATTTCCCTCAACTCAAGAAAACGCTCACGTTGAATATTTCTAGCTTTTACAACCCGTTTTGCAACATCAGAGCTTGATTCAGCACAAGCTGGGGCAATCATATCTGCCGCAGATACAGCTGGCACGTCAATGCGCAAATCTATGCGATCAAGAAAAGGCCCAGAAATTCTTGACTGATAGTCTGTTGCACATCTATCACCACGCTTGCAGGTATGCCCTGGCGTTCCTGCCATGCCACATTTGCACGGGTTCATTGCGGCAATTAGTTGAAAATTTGCTGGGTATGAAATGCGGGCATTTGCTCGTGCAATAACGATCTCTCCATTTTCAAGCGGTTGACGCAAACTATCAAGAGTTGAGGGGGTAAATTCTGGTAATTCATCAAGAAATAATATGCCATTATGAGCTAATGAAACCTCACCAGGTTTTACCTTTAAGCCACCGCCAACCAACGCCGCCATCGAAGCAGAATGATGCGGCGCACGAAACGGGCGTTGATCGGATAACTGGCCATCAGCTAACTCACCTGCAATAGATTGGATCATTGAAACATCAAGTAACTCATGGGGGTTAAGGGCTGGCATGATTGATGGAAGGCGAGCTGCAAGCATAGACTTACCCGCCCCTGGTGGGCCAATCATCAACAGATTATGACCGCCAGCTGCCGCAACTTCAATTGCTCGCCGAGCAATTTGCTGGCCTCGAACATCGCTTAAATCAGGCAGATTTTGTGCCATATTACGTCTTTTGGGCAATGGCCTCTCACAAAGCTGTCGGCCGCATAAATGATTAATAAGTGCTGTAAGGCTTTTTGGAGCAATTATATTCATATCATCACTTGCCCAAGCAGCTTCCGGCCCTGCTAAATATGGACAAATAATGCCTAAATCTTGCCCGTTTGCTGCAATTGCTGCGGGTAATGTCCCTGCAACTGGGGCTAAACACCCATCAAGCCCTAATTCTCCAAGCGCAACATATCCATCAAGTGCATCAGTTGGAACAGCCCCAATTGCTCCCATTAAAGCCAAGGCAATTGGCAAGTCATAATGTGAGCCCTCTTTTGGTAAATCAGCAGGGGCAAGATTAATAGTTATTCGTTTTGGTGGAAGCGAAAGCCCACAAGCAATTAAAGCCGCCCGAACCCTCTCTCCGCTTTCATTAACTGCCTTATCTGGCAGCCCAACAATTTTAAAAGCTGGCATACCAGAGGCAATTTGCACCTGCACATTAACAGGCACTGCCTTTATTCCCAAAAACGCAACCGTTTGAACTGTTGTAACCATAACACTATTATTCCCAAAACAGGTAATAGCCTTTATACTTACAACAAGAACATTTAGAGAACAAGTTTTTTATTATTTTGTCGTATAATAGATAAGCAGTAAAACTGCTTTTATCCCAAAAGCCCACTTGCTTTAATGCCATCAAAGATAAATTGCACGGCGAGTGAGGCCAAAAGAATACCAACGATACGAGAAACAACCGCAAGGCCAGTAACTCCTAAAATCTTTTGAATAGGAATTGCTAAAAGCAGCATAAGCCATGTCATTAGCATAATTAAAACAAGTGCTAACATAACTAACCAATACTCGACTTGGCTTTGTGCGCCTGTTGTTAACAAAATCACTGCCGAAATTGCCCCCGGCCCTGCAAGCAAGGGTGTTGCTAATGGGAAGATAGATATATCATCGCTTTTTTTAGCTTCGGCATTTTCTTCTTTGGTTGTTCCTGTGCCACCTGAATGGCGGGCAAAAACCATATCAATAGCAATAAGCAATAATAATATGCCCCCACCAGTTCTTAAAGCTGCAATAGTGATGCCAAAAAGGTTTAATATTGCTTCGCCCAGCCAGCCAAAAAATAGCAAAATAATTGTTGCAACTAATATGCCACGAGTTGCAAAAATTAGTCGCTCTTTAGGGGTGGCATTTTTTGTTAAGGCGGCAAATACTAGCGCAATATCTGGCGGCCCAATGGTTGCAAAAAATGTGGTCAATGATATTAAAACTATTTCCATTTTATGTCTTTTATCTAGCTTTAAAAGTTTGGCGGTTTTTTTCTATTGCGTCCCAAATCTTTACTGCAATATCTGGCCCGCCAAATCGTTTAATTTCACGAATGCCCGTTGGCGAGGTAACATTTATCTCGGTGAGATAATCACCAATAACATCAATGCCAACAAAAATCATGCCACGTTCTTTTAATGCTGGTGCTATTGTTTTGCATATTTGTAAATCTCGTTTTGTTAACTCGCTTAGCTCGGGTCTGCCCCCCACATGCATGTTTGAGCGAGACTCTCCCTTAGCAGGAATACGATTTAACCCAGCAATTGGCTCACCATCAATTATAATTATGCGCTTATCGCCAGCCCTTACGTCGGGCAGATATTTTTGTATCATAAATGGCTCAACAAAACTTTGCTCAAATAACTCAATTAACGATGAAAGATTTTGATCACCGCTGTTAAGTAAAAACACCCCAGCCCCACCATTGCCATAAAGTGGCTTGATAATTATATCGCCATGTATTTTTCTAAAACTATAAATTTCATTTTTATCTCGAGTAATCATGGTTGGCGGCATTAATTCAGGGAAATCCATTACCAGTATTTTCTCAGGTGCATTACGCACATCACTTGGCGGGTTTACCACAAGGGTTTTGGGGTGAATCCGCTCTAACAAGTGAGTATAGGTGATATAATTCATATCAAAGGGTGGGTCTTGGCGCATATGGATAACGTCAAAACTTGCAAGGTTAACCCTTTTTGCTGGCTCAAGAGTAAAATGCTTCCCTTTTTGTTTATCAAATAGTTTAATATTTGACACATCAGCACTTAAAATATTCTCGTTTAAGGAGATGCTATTAGGGGTGAAATAGCTTAATTTATGGCCACGCTTTTGTGCCTCTAACATTATTGCAAAGCTAGAATCGCCACTTGGCTCAATTGTGCTAATATCGTCCATTTGCATTGCAACATTTAAAGGCATTTTTTACTCCACATTTTCAAACGCTCCCATTAGATGAAGTGGAAAAGACTTGGGCGCAAGGAAAATTACATCAAAACGCAAATGATTTTTTACAAAACTAGCATTATTCATAAGATAATGATTTGCAGCACGGCTAATACGGTATTTATTAACCGCCAAAAGGGCATCACCTATTTGGGCTTTATTGTTGCGAGTTTTAACTTCAACAAAAGCAATAATATTACCCCTTTTTACAATTAAATCAATTTCTCCAAATGGGGTTTTATAATTTTTTGCAAGAATAGAGTAGAATTTTAGACGCAAAAAGATGGAGGCAAGAAACTCACCCGTTTTACCCAAATTTTCAGCTTTTTGCCTCTTTAATTGCTTTTTTGGCCTCAAGCGCATAGTCATAAACCACTTTTCGTTTAATAGAAAATTCTTTAGATATTTCATCAACTGCACTGCGAAGTGAAGTTTTTTGAAGGGTTATTTCTAATTTATTTTGCCAAATATTATCATCAATAATAATTTCGTCAGCCCCTGCAACAATAATAACGGCCTCACCCTTTATCTGCCCAATATTATCAATCATTATAGATAATTCTTTTATTGAGCCATGCATCGTTCGTTCAAATTTTTTGGTCAACTCTAGCGCAATAACTGCCATTCGATCATCACCAAAAACATTTTGCATGGCCTTAAATGTTGTCAATAACCGGCGTGGTGATTCGTAAAAAACCATAGTTTGAGGCCAGTTTTTTAGCTTTTCTAACTCATTTTTTTTTGCCCCAGTTTTTGTAGGCAAAAACCCAAAAAAACTAAATTTATCGGTTGGCAAGCCGCTTAAAGTAAGGGCGGCCAAAATGGCAGAAGCACCAGGGACGCTAAAAATATCAAGGCCAGCATTTTGTACCGCTCTAACAAGTGGAAATCCAGGGTCGCTAATTAATGGTGTGCCAGCATCTGAGATAAGAGCAATTGCTTGCTCTTCTTTAAGGTGGTTTAAAATACTTGCAATTTTGGCTTTTTCATTATGTTCATGAAGTGGCATTTTTTTGGTTTTAATACCGTAATGGTTGAGCAATTTTGCACTAGTGCGGGTGTCTTCGCATAAAATAAGGTCACATGCGCTTAAAATTTCAAGCGATCTAATGCTAATATCTTTTAAATTTCCAATTGGAGTTGCAACAATATAAAGCCCGTTTTTTAAGGGGGGGCTTAAAAATTCAACACCAGATATATAATATTTCTTGTCTAAACTCACAAATATAACTTCTTTGATCTTTATTGAAAATAAAATAAATGCTTTAAGCATTAAGCAGACCTTTGTATAGGTAAAGAGATAAATTGTAAAAAGGGCAAACACAAGATGTTAGAAAAATTTGCTAGTTTCTTTCCTGCTATAAAAATCCTTATGATAAAAGCATTTATAGCAATTGCTGTTTTACTGCTAATTTCATCATGCTCTAATTATTCTTTTGGGCCAGATATTGGCAATTCAAATATGCCATCTTTTAATCAAAGCCCCAGCATAACCCAAATATTACCAAATGCTAATGGAGAGGTAATTGGCTCTGGCAATGTTCGTGTTGCACTATTGTTGCCACTTAGTGGCAATGAAGGGTTAGCAAATGTTGGCCTCTCTATGGCAAATGGCGCACGTTTAGCGATGGATTACATTAATAAAAACCCCTCAATTACAAATAATATCAACTTGGTTATTAAAGATACACAAGGCGATGCTAATATCGCTCGAGCCAAAGCAAGCGAGGCTATTAATGAGGGGGCTAGTCTTATTCTTGGGCCATTAAAAGCTCAAAATGTAATTATGGCGGGTAATGTTGCCCGAGCTGCAAATATTCCTTTAATTGGGTTTTCAAATAACCCAAGTGCCGCATCAAATGGGGTTTATTTGTTAAATATTTTACCATCAACCGAGGTTAAACGCTCTTTATCTTATGCTCAATCAATTGGCAAAAGATCATTTGTTGCAATTACTTCAACAAATAATTTTGGTCAAATTCAACAAAATGCCTTTATCAGTGCAACGTCCCAGCTGGGGCTTAATTCACAAGGGGTTTATAGCTTTGCCAATGAAATAGAAGCACGCAATGCCATTGAAACGGTTATTCCCCTAATTCAAAGTGGGCAGGTTGATAGTATTTTTATTCCTGATAGAGCAACTGCTCCAAGTTTTGGAGTATTGCTTGAGGCTGCGGGGATTGATCGCTCAAAATTACTCATCATTGGCTCAGCTGATTGGGAAAATGATCTTAATATTGCCCAAACCCCTTATTTAACGGGTTCAATTTTCCCAGCAATTGATGATGTTGGTCAATTGGCTCTAAGGCCAGATTATCAGGCAAAATTTGGGGTAAATCCGCATCCATTTGCAACCATTACCTATACTGCAACTCTATTGGCTAATTCATCAACCTTAGCAAAATCTATCCCTCCTTATGACAGGTCTATAATAACTCGACCTGATGGCTTTAAGGGTAGAGATGGTCTATTTCGCTTTTTTATAGATGGTAAAAGTGAATATGCTTTAATCATTAAGTCTGTAAGCATTGGCGGCTCAACAAGAGTAGATGGACCAAGGTTGCCCTAGCTTTAAAAGGTTTTTTTGGGTTGAAATATGATAAAATGACCCTCGCCTAGGCATTATAAAATTCATTTCAAGAGCAAAAAAACAAAAAAAACTGCTTGTTTGGCACGTTATTAGCTCCATATCTGTTTTGTTGAACAAGCAGAATTAGGAGATAAATAGATTATGAGCACAGCACTTATCAAACCAAGATGGTCTTTTATTACAATTGCACTTATGGTTTTGGGCTTTATTCTTTGGTGGCCTTTGGGCTTAGCAATGTTGGCCTATATCATTTGGGGTGAGAATTTTGATGGCTCATCTGAAAAAGCCGAACGTTGGATAGATGAAAAAAAGACATGGGCAAAAAAACATCGCCGCAATAGACATGCCCGTTGTCGTGGATCACATAGAGGAAGTGGCAACGCAGCCTTTGATGATTATCGTGATGAACAGCTTAAGCGATTGGAAGAAGAGCGTCGTCGTTTAGATGAAGAAATAAGCAATTTCTCTGACTATATGCACAATCTGCATAAAGCCCGTGATCGTGAAGAATTTGATCGATATATGAATTCTCGTAAAGATAATCAACCAAGTGCAGACTTTAGCACCGATAGTTCAGCTCAAACCAAAAAAACTACTAAAAAGAGCTAAATTAAATCGAATAAGAGCAGCAAATGCCTCCCCCTCAAATGCTGCTTTTTAAGAAGGAAACGCCCCTCTCGAATTATCAAGGAGGGGCGTTTTCTGTTTTAACTTTGGCAATATCTAGAAATTTAAGGTTTAGATTTTCAAATCATTCTCTTTAGCAAAATTCTCTAGATTTTTTTCTGGCCTTGCACCAACATGAGAAATAACCTCAGAGGCACAAAGACAACCCAAACTTAGGGCTTGTTGCAAATCTTGGCCACGAGCAATTGAGAGTAAAAAGCCTGAAGCAAATAAATCCCCCGCTCCTGTTGCGTCAACAATATTATCAACTTTAACTGCAGGCACGGTAATCACCTCGCCATTTGCAATAACCATAGCCCCATCAGCTCCCATGGTAATGGCTGCAATTTCGGCATCTTGGGCAACCATCTGCACCGCATCATGCAAATTTTCACTTTGATAAAGCGATTTTAATTCATCAACATTTGCCAAAACATAATCGCAGGTTTTTGAGCGCAAAAGATCTAAAAATTCATCTCTAAATCGATTAACACAAAATGGATCGCTAAGGGTAATAGCAGCAGCTCGCTCATATTTATGGGCAAATTGTGCAGCCTTTACAAATGCTAATTTTGCCTCTGGCGGATCCCACAAATACCCCTCCATAAAGGTAATGGCCGAGCCACCAATTTGATCTTCGATTATGTCAGCTTGAGTTAAGTCATGGCAAGCACCAAGATAGGTATTCATAGTGCGCTCGCTATCTGGTGTGATAAAAATCATAGACTTGCCAGAGGCAGCCCCATGTTCAAGCATTGAGGTTTCATATTCCACCCCAGCCTTTTTTAGGTCTGAGGCATAAAAATTCCCAACCTCGTCATCGGCAACCTTGCCAACAAAAGCCCCACGACCACCCAATGATGCAACGCCAGCGGCAGTATTGGCAGCAGAGCCACCAGAAATTTGAATTTTATCTTTTGGCATTTTAGCATACAGGTTAGCTGATCTATCCGCTTCAACTAACTGCATAATTCCTTTATCCATATTTTCCTCAATGAGGAATTTATCGTCAACCTGCGCCAAAATATCGGTAATTGCATTGCCGATAGTTAAAACGTCAATTTTTGCTTTGCTCATAAAATAGGCCTTTATATTGAGATTTTTTTTAACTTATATCTTTATAGAATAAAGCAAGAGTAAACAGGCTAGCCTGTTTTACCCTCATATGCGCAAACTTCAGAAATAATACAATTTGCGCAATCTGGCTTGCGAGCTTTGCACACATAGCGGCCGTGTAAAATAAGCCAATGATGGGCATGCAATAAATATTGCGGCGGGATATTTTTCTCTAAGCCAAGCTCTACCTCAAGCGGGTTTTTGCCAATTGCCAGCCCAGTGCGATTGCTAACTCGAAATAAATGCGTATCCACCGCAATTGTTGGTTGCCCAAAGGCAATATTTAGCACAACATTGGCAGTTTTTCGCCCCACTCCAGCAAGGCTCTCAAGCTCTTTTCTGTTTGAGGGGACTTTTGAATTAAAATCACTAATTAATTTTTGAGAAAGAGAAAAAACATTTTTCCCCTTATTTCGATAAAGCCCGATGGATTTAATATATTCGGTAATTCCTTCAACCCCAAGCCCCACCATTTTCTCTGGCGTGGGAGCAGCTTCAAATAAAGCCTTAGTTGCTTTATTCACTCCTTTATCGGTAGCTTGCGCACTTAAAACGACTGCAACAAGCAAGGTAAAATTATTAATATAATCCAATTCACCTTTAGGCTCAGGGTCAGCCTTTTCAAAAATCTCAAACATTTGCTTTATCTGAGCAGTGCTTAATTTTGAAGGTCTAGGGATTTTTGGCATGTTAAAAGGCATCTCATCATTATCAATTTGATTGCACAGCTAGACAAACTGGTTTAACTGAGCATTAGCATTGCTAACATGAAAAATAATCTAACTAAACATTATTTTGTCTAGCAAAAATAGCACCCGTAGCTCAGCTGGATAGAGCGCTGCCCTCCGAAGGCAGAGGTCAGAGGTTCAAATCCTCTCGGGTGCGCCATTTTTTCTTAGTTAAATCAATAAGTTATATACTCTCGCTTAGTGCAGAAAGACATAGCCGTTCGCACTATATTCGCACTAGCTTTATATTTTGCATACTTTTCAGGGTCAAAATAGCAAACATGAAAGCGGGTTTCTTGTCGTCAGCCTTGGTGATCGCATGAGTTATATTGTTTCTTCTATATGTGCAGATCGCGATATCGGCATGGCTTCGCGTAAGCAGATGCTTATGTTTCTTGCAGATAAGGCAAGCGATGATGGGTCTGGTATATGGTGCTCCAAAAACACAATTGCCCTTTTTACCTCACTAAGTAAATCCACAGTGAAGCGGATCATCAATGACTTTCTTAAGGAAGGAATTCTTGCTGAAACTGGCAAGCGCCCAAATAATCACGGCTACACTGTTGAATACTGTATCTGCTTGGATCACGTGACCCAACTTCCGTCGGTTTACGCATGTGTAAATCAGCGAGGGTCTATCATGAACTCGGTTCATGATGAACCGCAAAGAGGGGTCATTGTGAACCCCCAAGAGGGTTTGTCACGAACCCCAAACCATCCTTCAACCATCCTACAACCACCAACGCGTGAACGCGAGGAAGCGGTAGAGGAAGTGGATATTGAATTTGAAAAGGCTTGGTTAGCATATCCTGAGGATAGAAGACGCAACCAGAAGAGTTGCAGGGAGGCCTTTGGGTCAGCGATTAAGCTAGGAGCGAGCCCCGATAGTATCGTGAGGGCTGTATTAAACTATCAAAAAATAACGGATGGTTACACGCGCTCTAAAGTCAAATTCTCTGACAATTGGTTCAAAAATGTCGATTGGCAGCAGTTTATCGTCAAAGATGCAATCGACGAGTTCAAAACAAACCAAGCCTTTGAGGCATCATTACCCAAGTGTGCTGAATGGGTCAGAAAGGTTGATTCCAAGTGCCACATCATTTCTAGCCATCAAATTAAAGCCATGCTTGGTGCTGGCATGATTACCCAAACCCAAGTGATCCTAGCTGGACTTGAATCAAAAATTTAAGGAAACTAATTATGTACAAACCAAAAGAAAACCGTATCCGCCTTGGAAAACTCGCTTCGGAACTTGCGCTAGGAAAGGTCAAATGCAACTTTTGCAATCGTAGCAGTTGTAAAATTATTCCTTTAAAATTTCATGTTAGTCCTAGTTATTTATTTCTTCCCAAATGCTATTTCTTAAAGGCAGGTTTTAGAAATTTCTTTTTCTTTTATCGAGTTAATTTTAACTCTCAATTCGCAACTTTGTTGCTCAAAAACATACACACGCCACGCACCCCCGTTCAGAAAGGTAATTTTATGAATAAAATCAATAAGTTAAAGGGTGTTTGAGGGGTTAATTTTAACTGGGCTATGATTATCTAATAAAATCAATGACTTAACAATTTACTGCCGTAAATCGGCAGGAGAATTTTGGTTAAAAGCCGCAAATTGGCAGAGGATTTTGAGGAAAAACCACGAAATGGCAGGTGATTTTGGGCAAAAGCCACAAATTGGCAAAAGAATTTAACAGATTTATAGTGTATTTTCAGGAATAAACTATAGTAATAATGGTGAATATCTCCTTTTGGAATTGATAAAAAATGTAAATCATAAGTTGCTATATATTTTTGGAGCAGAGAGCTTTATTATTATTAGAAATAACTTAAAAAAGGAGAATAAAATGAGTGCTGATACGACAGAGGAACGAAATAAGCAAAATAGAAAAACTGATGCAGTAATTGCAGGCTTGGTTGCAGAAACTGCAAATATTAACACGAAGAATAAATGGTATGTTGCAATCATAGCATCATTTGCAGCTCTTGTAATTGTAGCAGTTGTAAAGTTATTCCTCTAAAACTTCACTAAATGACTAAAGAAGCTTAAAACCCCTCAGCGAGAGCAAGTTTAATTGGTTACAGGGTTTGCTTTGTAGTGGGAATAAATTGTCTCAATCGGCTGGTATTATTAAAGCAAAAAACTTGAGAAGAAATAAAATGAAAAACCTAAAAAAATGGGATATTCAAAATCAGCTTAAAACTCCAAAAGATATAGCACATTATTTAGAGGCGGTTTTTGAAGATGGAAACCATGAACTGATTATGGCGGCAATTGGTGACGTTGCTCAAGCCAAAGGGATAGTTGATATTGCTAGTAAGGCTGACCTTACTCATGAAGATTTATATAAGTCTTTAAATGAAAGTGGTGATCCAAAACTTTCAACTCTTCTTAGCATTTTAAAAGCACTTGATTTGTGTTTATATTGCAGGCCAACAAAAAAATAATTGAAATATAGTTATTGCGTAAAGGCAAATTGTACAATTTTTAAATCTCTATACAGATTACTGTATGATCACTAAACATTATTCATCGCCGATGCATCAAAGACCAACAATATACACGTCTGTAATAGTTTTCTGCCTTGGAAATAAGAAGCAAAAAATAATAGGAATACAGAAAAAATACTATTATTGCTTGTATTTATCTTTATCCTTATCCTTTCATATTATTAGCATAATATTCTATTTTCTATATCTGAACTTATTTGGGAGTTGGTTCGTTGAGTGGTGAAAGTGCTGTATATCGTGAGAAAAAAGAAGATTCGCAGGCAAAGTCTGGCGATGAAACTGGCATAACGGCTCGTCAAGTAACGACGATACAAGATATTGCTCATCTTATCGGGCTAGCAAAAGAGTTTCATGAAGAGAGCCGCTTTTCTCATATTCCTTTTTCAGAAGAAAAATATTTCAAGATTTACTCAAAAGTACTAAAGCAAAAGAATAATATTGCTTTTTTTATAAATTATAAAGGCCGCCCTGTTGGGATTATTAGCGCAGTCGTTGGGGATTATTTTCTTGGCGATGGTGGGCGTATGGTAACAACAAATATTATCTATGTATCGTCAAGTATTAGATCTTCATTTTTAGGTTCAAGAGTTGGGGTTCGGCTAGTGCGCTTAATATCAAGCTGGGCGAAGGCACAAGAAGTTGAAGAGCTGCACATTCATACAGCAGCAGGAATTGAGCCAGAACATTCAGACAGGTTTTTTAAGAAACTAGGCTTTGTTCCATATGGTGGAAATTATGTCGCGAGGGTTGGGTGATGGATTGGATAAAAAGACACCCAATTATGACAGGTTTTGTTGTTGTTATTCTTTTCCTCTTTGCTTCATATTTTAGCAAGTTGATTCCTATCAGAACAGAAAACACCCTGTATAATCAGCTTTATAAAATCTTGCTGGAGCGAGGCGAGCTTTGGTCTACGCCACGAGCAGAAGGCGGAACTAGAGAACGAGATATTTCGCATCTTGTTTGTCCATTGGTGAGCGAAGAAAAACTAAATGAAATGTATTCATCACTAAAATATTCAAGAAAATTGGAATATAATTACTATGAAACAAGTGTTGTTTATCCTGATAATTCCAAACGTTGGATAATTAAGAAATATTATGATCCACTTAGAGTAGATCAAATTATTATTACCCTCGCCTCTGAGGGGTATTGCAGAGTTGATTATAGAAACATGAAATAACCGAGTTAATTAGAAATCATAATTTGGAGAGCTTAAAATGAATGAAGAAATTAGAATAGGTTATCGACCCGTTGATTACGTGCCAGGAGCATATCATACATTTCTTGTGCGAGTTGTTGATGGTGAAATTATTGGTGCCACTAGTGCCTATCCAGAAAGACAAGATCCATTTGATACTGATGATTCATATTCTGGATTATTTGGTGACCTAAGAACCGAAGTAAATATGACCAGAGAGACTTCTTTTGACAGAGCTTATTTTGATTCTGCTCATTATGATACGCTTACCTCAACAAATGTTGGAGCTGCGTGGTCAAAAATATCGGAAACTATGAATGCTATAGAAGCAAGTGTTTTGGGTTATAATCCAGTGTCAATAAATAGCAATTTTGCAATATTCACAGCGGTTGAAAAAGCAGGCTTGACTATTCCGCAGGCAATTAAATGGATTGGAATTGACCCAACAGGTGTTTTCCCTGGTTTGGATCCAATTTCTCTACGCGTACCAGGGTCTCACGCGAATTTCACATCAGCAGAAATTATGGTTGTTAAAGAGCTTAACAACATCAATGAATGCTTCCCTGCCAATACAGTAATTCAACTTGCAGATGGCACAGATAAGATAATTTCTGAAATTTCTATTACTGATGAAGTAGCTTCGTTTCACCCCTCGCAGTTTGCAGGGCGTGGTGGTTTGCACTCACAAAAGGTTACTCGGCTTTTTGAGAGTATCACCGATGTTTGGGTGCAGTTATCGACTGGCATCACCGTAACTCCGGGTCATCATTTTCTTGATGCAAAGGGAGGATTCCGCACTATTGCTGATATTCTTGCCACCGATTCCAGCATCGTTTTGGCAGACGGCAAGCTCGCCTCCGTCACCGGTGAATATATCCATTACTCCGCAGATACGGCGGATATGTTTGAGCAAGCAGAGGGATATGTTGCACAATCCGCAGACTCACACACAGGCACAACCGCCCTCGCCCCCACTTACAAAAAAGGCTGGAAGACATATAATTTTGAGGTTGAGAATTTCCATACTTATATTGCTGATGGGGTTAGGGTTCACAATGAATCTTATTTCTATGACATTCAAGGGGGTGATACTCTCTCTGCAATAGCTCTTAAAAACGGAACTACTGTAGATGCGCTATTACGTGAAAATAGTCATATTACAAACCCAAACAAAATTTATTCTGGAGATAACATCCACATAACTACTGGTAACAATAGTGCTATCCAAAATGATATCCGCTCCTCAGATGGAAGTGGAGATATCTCACTTCCAAACGGAACACAGATAAACGGATCAGGGCCTATTGTGACTTTAGCTTCTGGCACGCAGGCAGCGGCAGGCACAGTTTTTAATCCCGGTAATGGATATACCTCCATTGTAAACGCTAATGGCTCGGTTACAAACCTTGATACTGGTGTGACCCATGGTGATCTCACCAACGACAACTTCACAAACTTCAGAGAAAAAGAGCTTGCCGCATGAATTTATTACGAATATTTAGCAGGGTTGTTTTAGATAAATTTGGGGATTTGTTAATTGCAAAACAAATAGGGGCGAAGCATGTGTAATCTATTCGGTAACTGTCACCGTAATTGTCACTGTAATTTAAGGGAGAAATTAAGCAAAATCTAGAATGGGTGCCTTTTTGAGGCGATACAGCAAAGTGCTTTGCCGCAATGGCGAAATAAGACTAAGAATAAGCAGTTTTAATTACCATTCATTCGCTACTGCTAAAGCATTGGACCAGCTTTCTTAGCGCAGGTTCCGATCCAAGCAACGAAAAAGTCCCCAGAATGCCGTTATTTGAATTTAATACATCAACAGTCGTGGCTTTTGAGAAAATACTGAATATTGCAAAGGTCTTATCTTGATCGATAAAGTCGTAAGTAAAGCTGTCACCCCAAGATCTGCCTTTCAACTCGACCGTATAACCACTATCAAAACTCAATGTGAAATCTACATTACCTTCAAAAAAACTCCAATTTGAATTAAAAATTTCTAAGAAATGTGTCGAGCCATCTCGGAAAAAATTCATCCTAAATACATCGCCACTAGGATTGCTGGTTTCAGCCGCACAAAAACGGCCATTTCTAGAAGTGTACTCATTATAAGTTGCATCCCAGTCTTGAAAACTATGAGTTTCAAGTGAGTTCCATGAGGCCGAAAGAGATGGCGTTGCAAGAATAGGAATAACTAAAAGTCCAGTTAAAAATAATGCGTTTTTTATCATGTGAAACATCCAATAATTTATTCTCGTACTAATACTCAAAATTGTAAATACTTATTTTGATATATCTCAATTTACCCCACAGTTTGTTTGTTAATATTCATAGTTGCAGTAATAGTAAGTTTCATATTTTCCGACTGGAATTGGTTTGCCCGTAGTGGCTCTGTGGTAATGGCTATCACTAATTATTTTTTGTTGCCTTCGATGGATGGGTTCAAAACTATCACGATATCGGAAGCGTTTATATCTGCAGATCGCAGGACGATATTACTTCCAGATGGGGAAGAACAGTTCCTTAAATACCTTGAGGATAATAATTTGATGCAAGATATTGCCAATAATCCAGATGAAAAGATTTCTGATATGCGCAAAAACATGGAAAAGCTGTATAAAATTGCGAGAGAGAATGAAGGGTTTTTCGCAATTACAGTTACTTTGATATGGGGTTTCGACAATCTGCCAAATTTATTCTATGGCTAATGACTGTTGCAAAAGTTATGACTTTTGCAACCCTTCCCTGCCCTTTATAAAATCAAACACTTAGCATTTGCACAAGTCCGTTCCGTAATAAATAGTTGTGAACTGCGAATTGATAAGATTACGGTTTATAATTACCCATCATTTTTGTTGGTACCGTTCTCCATCTATTAATGGTTTTTAGTCGTATCACGGCGAATACCTGTTCTTCGTTAGCTTTAATAAACTGGAAAAGGTATAGCCCTTGCTCTTTAGCTGCAAGTTGTAGGCCGTTAAATCGTGATTCTTCTATTCGACTTACAGGGAATAACTCCCGTAAGTGCTTATCCCGAATACAAAATCGTTGCCCCGTTTTTCCCGCAAATTTTGAGGAATACAATTCATTTAGAATTTCAGCTACTTCTTCATTTGTTCTTCTTGGCATGAGTAATATTCTTGCGACATGTCGTTTCTCTAATGCGACATATAGTAATGAAGGTTTGATGTCAACTGTCTTTTTAGTCAGATTTAGGGGCTTTGCCCCGCCGTATTTGCAAGGGGTATCCCCACCCTTCCGCGCTTCGCTTGTGCAGGGCGGGCGAAAACCCCTCCCCTTGCCAAGACTACCCCCACATTCGCCATGGGGCAGGAGTGCATGGAGTGCACTATAATAAAATAGTCAGGAAAAAGTTTGACAAAATTATAGTAATATCACTATAATATATATATGAACAAAAACCCGCCCGCTTTAAAGACTTGTATGTTTGTTGGGTCTAGTCGCCGAGACTTACAGGCGTTTCCTGATTCAGTGCGTCAAGGAGTGGGGCTAGCATTGTATGAAGCTCAAAATGGACTTGAATCAACTTCAGTTAAAGCCCTTAAAGGTTTTGGCGGCAGGCAGATTTTAGAAGTTGTTGAGGGCTTTGACGGTGATACATATCGAGCAGTTTATACGGTTCGTTTTGTTGGTGTTATTTACGTGTTACATGTGTTTCAAAAGAAATCCAAAAAAGGTATTTCAACACCAAAACAGCAGATTGAATTAATAAAACGGCGACTAAAGGTAGCTGAGGAGCATTATAAACAACGACAGAAAAAGGAGGATTAAAAATGAGTAGCCATGAAAATGAAGTAATTGAAAGTTGCGGGAATGTGTTTGCAGATATTGGCCTTCCCAATCCTGATGAACATCTTTTAAAGGCGGATATTGTTATTCAATTAAAGCGTCTTATTGCAGATAGAAAACTTACCCAAACTAAAGCGGCCTCTTTAATTGGGATTGCACAATCTGATTTATCTAACGTATTAGGCGGCCATTTTAGAGGATATTCTGTTGAGCGTCTTATGCGTCTTATGACTGCTTTTGACCAAGATATTGAAATCCGCATCCGTCCACGCGCGGATACTACCCGCCCTGCACATATTTCTGTGACAGGCTTTGGGGTTTCAGTATGATGGGCATACTTTAACATACTAAGGAAGATACTATGTCACTAAGATTTACAGGGAAAGAAGTTGATACTCTGACAGGGAAAAATCTACAGGCGGTTGATACCATAGACGCTGCTAAGATAGTTGTGGAGATTTCGTTTGAAGTGATTCGGGATTTTGGGTTGGATGAGGCTAAAAGTGTTGCTTGTGATAAGTACAGCTCTAAGAAATTCGCTTCAAATGGAAATATTGTAGTGCGCACAACGGATTTTGTTTGATAATGCAGATATGAAAATTGGATATGCACGGTTAGCATTCAACAATAAAAATTAAACCGTCAGCTTGTCGCTCTGAAGGCCGAAGGGTGCGAACTAATATATTCTGAAAAGGCTAGCGGCAAAGATACTCATAAACGTCCTCAATTTAAAAAAGCTATTGCGGTGCTTAATGCTGATGATGTTTTGGTGGTAGCAGCTCAGATCTAAGTTGGGGGCAAGGTCGGCGGCAAGACACAATGGTTATTTGTGTATCTAAAAAATTTGCCAGATGATACTTGTCTAGATTGACAAAACTTAGGTTGGTTTGCTTGGCATTTTTATCTATGAGCACTTTTGCCTAAATGATACAACTTTACTATTCCAAGCGTTTTACGTCTTTGTTAAATACATAAAATAGCCGCTTTTTTGAAGTTCCGTAATTTGAAATAACCCGCCACATTATTTTGCTTGCAACAATAAACGCCAAACCACATATTACGATCAGTGCCAGCCCCACTGAGGAAAGTTCAAACTTGAGCATTCCCACGATGTTCAAAAACATGAGGCCGCTTATAGCAGCTATGAGCATTATTACTCCGATTGAAAGAATAAGATTTATTGCCTTGTTCAAGTGTTCTTCTAGCTCGGTCATTTAGTATCTCCTATTATGGCAAAAGCCCTGCAAGTGTTTCTGCGGCATCCCATGGATCCTCTCCTTTGTCTGCTGCCTGGTCGTAAACAAAACGGATTTGTTTGGCCAATTTTTCAGGCTTCTGCGTAAGCGCATGATCACCCATAGCTTTGATTGTGGCAACGATTACCTCTTCAAGAAGATCGTGTTCCGAGATTGCTTTTTCGGGTCCGTTACCTGTTAAAAGCCAAGCAATTTCGAGTTTGAATATTTTGCAAAACTGTACAAGCTTTGATGCTGGCATCTCAGTTTTTTCGAGTTCATAGAATTTATAGGTTCTATCGGACACATTCAGCTTGGCCGCCATCTTCGTTTGCGAATAACCCGCATTCATTCTTTTAATCCGCAATCGATTACCTAAACCAAATAAAAGTGTTGACATGTTACGTTTTCATACCTATTTTGTATTATAAATACCATAATTGACTTATTGTTGCTATTTGTGATAATAATGAAAGGATATGCAATTGTCTACACCAGAATTATTAACACCTAAGCAACTTGCCCTTGCCAGCGGTTGGCCCGAAAGGCGCATTCGAAACCTACTACTAAGCAACTCACTCAAACATGTGCGAATAGGCGCAAACTATTTACTGCCGTCCGATGCAATTACAGACTTTATCGATAGGAACATGTATCAGCCATGCCCAGAGAATATGCAGGATCAAAGCTCGTTAAAAAAACAAGACGCCATAAATCAACAGATGAAATTGCCCAATCCAAATATTGGTACCTACGCTACAAAGATCCCCGATCAGGAAAGCCACGTTACGTCTGCACAGGTACATCGGACACTGAAAAAGCTGAGGCATTCCGTGAAGAAAAAATGAGGGAGCTCCGTGCTGGGCAAGTGGGAATATCTTTGCCAGCTCATAGAGTTCAAACTCTCCAAGTTTTGGATGACTATGCGAGACATAAGGCTGGAAAGCCGAGTGCGGTTCGTCTAAGTTATTCCTTAGTACACCTGATCAATTTTTGGCTGACCACTTCTATCGCTGAGATCAATGACGAGACTATACAAATTTATTGCGATCAAAAAGAACGTGCCAAAGGAACGCTCAAAAGAGAATTAAATGACCTAAGGGCTGCAGTAAAACACGCAGTTTCAATGAAACGTCTTGAGGAATTTAAGTTCCCAAAAATCCCTATCAAAAACGTCTCACGCAAGAAATTCTTAAAGCGTCATGAAGTCGCAAAACTACTGTGGTATGCAAGGGGGAATTTTAGGTCACGTTTTCAACTCACGCTATACATTGTAATCGCCTATTATAGTGGCGCACGTAAAGCAGCTATCATGGATTTGAAATGGGAACAAATTGACTTTGACCGAAATACCATCGACTTTCGCGATCCTGATCTAGATGAGAGCAATAAGCGACGACCTCATATCCCAATGCCGCCGAAGTTACGTGAATTCCTCATCAGACGATCTAGACGTTATAGCAATCAGTCATCTTATGTTTTTCACTGCAAAACCAAAATCGATAAACGTGTAAAGTCAATCGACAACGGTTTCAGGGCTGCAGCGGCTCGAGCAGAGTTGGAGGATGTAACGCCCCACACCTTGCGCCATACAAGAGTGAGTGAGCTTGTGCAAGAAGGTTACAGCATCCGTTCCATAATGGCCTATATGGCTCTCACATATCAAACCATTCTTAGCGTCTATTCTCACGTTGACGATAAAGACGTTCAAGATATGGCTGCAAATATTGGGCGTTCGCCAAACGTTCGTAAAACGAAATGAAATGCATAGAAAACCAAGGCAAAACAGAGCAAAAGGAGAAAATCCAGAAAATGAAAAATGTAACAAAATCAATGGGTAGAGGAAATCCAGAATCCTCCGAAGGCAGAGGTCAGAGGTTCAAATCCTCTCGGGTGCGCCAATGTTTTCAATGACCTAAGGAGTATATTTTAATGAACCTTTATATTTAACTTTAATAATAATGAAATTTTATTTATCAGAGGATATATCTAAAGCCAGTGTCCCGAGATTCTTCCAAAAAGCCAATTTCTCAGCTTTTTCATTTGCAGATATCATTCGAAATTCTGCCCCGATTCCAGTCACTGGAGTAAACAGTTCTCCAGTAACTTCATAATAATTCTTTCGCCTAATTGCACCGTTCCAACCAACAGTCATTGAAACAAGAAGTTTTTGATCCTCTGGATTATATTCACACGAGCTCATGATGCTTTGCACTCCAACTCCGCCAATGTTAGCTTTAACAATTTTTAAGCTTGAGATTTTCATGAGTTCTTGCGCACGTATAATTTGATTATCGCTACATTCTTCTGCAATTTCTGCAAAAGCCAACCCCGTAAAGAAAAAATATGAACTCAAAGAAAGAGTAAATATAGCTAGTTTTTTAATCATCTTCATTCCTATAGTATTAGTTATTAGCTTAATGCCGTATAATAATACTAATTTCAATCAAAAGTAATACTTGTGGATATGTATACTAGTTGAAATCCGTCTCATCAGATAGGTATGAAACCACGTAATCTAGCAGACATAGCTACAAAGCAATTACCCTTACGTCTAAAAGCTGCTCGTAAAAGCCTTGGAATTACGCAAGACGAGCTTGTAGAAATTGCTGAATTCTCACCTGTTGCATTGAGCAAAATTGAGCGTGGAATAAACCGACCATCTTTTGAAAATTTAGCAGCACTTAGTTATGCCCTTTAAGTTTTACCCAATTCACTATCAAAAACGTCATTTTTTTCTTGCTTGCAATAATAGGCAATAAGTTCTCAAAGTTTATGAAAATAAAAAATTGCAATTTTACGGTTCACACCAATGATTTTAGCCACATGTCTGGCGATTGTATCGGAGGTAAAATGCTTAATCAGATGTTTTAACTTAAACTAACTTAATTTGCTTTTTTCATACTGTTCTTATAATATTTTTATACGTTATTTGGAGCAGTCCAAAAATAATTATTAAAATTTAAGTAGAAAAAATATCACATGGATAAGATGAAAAAAATATATGCTATTGTTGGTGCTGGTAGCTTTGCAAGAGATATTATGCCTATTTTGTTAGAATCATTCCCTAAGCTAGAACAGGAGCAAATATTTTTTGTAACGAGTGATCCTCAAAACGATATGATGATGGGGCGCAAGATTATTTCAGAAGAACAGTTCCTGTCAGATAAGTCTGATAAATATTTTACCATAGCCATAGCAAACTCTAAGGCAAGAGAAGCTATTAGCAAAAGAATGATTGAGGG
>Ga0256834_1000508_pt1 | contig 27942 bp, 23 predicted proteins | sample 4281140metaG_FD_190536 | JGI IMG/M metagenome (GOLD analysis project Ga0256834, IMG submission 190536) | Hydrothermal vent microbial communities from East Pacific Rise, Pacific Ocean - 4281-140 | ecosystem: Environmental > Aquatic > Marine > Hydrothermal vents | place: Pacific Ocean: East...
CTTCTGTACTATAATTTATTTGTTCTATTATATTTTTTCATACATAACCTTGATAAGCTATTATTTTTGCTCATGTTTTTATTTCTACACTATCTTCTGGAAGTGGTAAAGATTTTTTTGCTGAATAAATTTCTAAAGATTGGCTTATATTTTTTAGTTGAGAAACTCTATTGGTATCTCTTGAAGAGCCTAAATAAGAAGAGTATCAAATAAATCAAATTGTTGCCAATATTGATAATATTGTTATTACTACTATTAGTTCTACTAGAGTAAAGGCTTTTTTATTTTTCATAAATGTTTTTTAAAAAATATTTTTTATACTTCATATTATATATTAATAAAAAAATAGTAAAGAAAAAAGTTGTTTTTGTTCTTGACTATTTTTTGATTTAAATTATTTTTTATGTTAAAATCATTTTAAGAAAAAAGTTTTTTAATTTCATAAAATAATAAAAATGAATGTTATAACATCTAAACCTTCCATAAAAATAGAAAATAAAACAGATTTTTTTTCTGATTTAAAAAATTTACTAGAAAAAATTGAAAAAATAGAAAATACAATAAATAATTTTGATAAAAAAAATTTTACTATAGAAAAATTTGAAGATAAAAAATATAATGATTATATGAATAAATTAGATCCTTATAGAAATTATAATTTAATAGAACTTAGTGCAGAAAAAAATAAAATTAAAAAAGAAATTATTTGATTTTTAGAAGAATTTTTTAATCAAAATAAAAATGAAATTATTTGAGAAAATAAAATTTTTCTAGAAAAATTAGAAACTACAATTATTGAAGAAATTAGCACAAAAAATGATTATTCTAATTTAAAAAAAATATTAAATATAAAAGATTTAACTCCAGAAAAACTTATAAATTTTTCTGAAAAACAAAATATATTAAATTCTATAAGTTCTATAAATAATGATGTTTTAAAAAAAATAAAAGAAATAAGCCAAAAAATAGAAATTTCAGAAGAATTTAAAAATGCGATAATTCCCTTTTTAATTTTTTTATATTTTAAAAATATAAGTTAAAAAAATAATTTTTTACTTAAATATTTTAAAAAGTTTTTCCTTATCATTAACAAAAATTTTTACTTTAATTTCATTTGAAGTTTTTTCTATTATTTCAGCTTTAAAATAATAATCTAAACCATTTATTACTGTTTTAGTTATTCAATTTAAAATAATATTACAATCTGTTAAATTTGTTCAAAAATTTACTCAATATTTTTCTGAATTATTCAAATTAAAAAAATTTTTTTCACTTTTAAAACATTCAAAAACACTATAAAATAATGCTTCTTTTTTTGAATATTCTTGAATATTATTTATATTATTTTGAGTATTTGTCAAAAGTGCTGAAATTCAAAAAACTCCTATTGTTAAAATAACAGTTGCAATAATTAATTCTACAAGACTAAAGGCTTTTTTATTCTTTAAATATAACTTTCTATTCTTTAAATATAATTTTTTGTTTTTTTTCATAATTTTTTTTAAAACATAATTACAAATTCTCCTTTTATTTTTCCTTTATTTTTCTCAAAATATTCTAAAATTTCTTTCAAACTTCATCTTATAAATTCTTCAAATTTTTTAGTTAATTCTCTTCAAATCACAACAGAATGTTCTTCAGAAAAATATTTTTGCATTTCATTTAAAGTTCTAATAATTCTATGAACAGATTCATAAATCACTATTGTTTCAGGATTTTTTTCTTTTTTTCTTTCAACTAATTTTTTAAACAAAGTTTGTCTTCATTTTTTTATTGGCAAAAATCATAAATATAAAAAATGATTCATTGGCATTCAACTTCACATAAGTGCTGTTGCAAAAGCTGTTACTCAAGGAATTGGAATTATTTCTATATCAGATTGCAAAGCCTCTTTTATCAAAATATATCAAGGGTCAGAAAATCAAGGAGTTCAAGCATCAGAAATAAGAGCAAAATTTTTTCAAGCTTTCAATTCTGAAATTATTTTATCAACTTTTGTTTTCCCTGAATGGGAATGAAAGGAGATTAAAGGCTTTTTTATATCATAATGATTTAATAATTTTATTGAAGTTCTAGTATCTTCACAAGCAATAAAATCAACTCATTTTAAAATTTCTACAGCTCTATAAGTTATATCTCATAAATTTCAAATTGGTGTTGCAACAATGTATAGCATAATGTTTTGTTTTAAATTATTATTTTATTTTTTCTAGTTTTCTTGCTTTTTTAATAATTCTTCTATTTTTTTCTTTTGCTCTGGACTAAGTTTTTCCATTTGCTTTTTTTGTTCTGGAGTTAAAGTTTTTACTGTTTCTTCCTTAATTTTTTTTTCTACAGTTTTTTCCTTTAATGGTCAATTTGGAGGAAGAACTTGTAATGCAATTTTTTTGTAACCTTTATTAAATTTTCAATCAATTCATACAATTTTAATTATATGATTTCAAACTGGAATATCATTTGATGAATTTATTGGAATAGTAAAATTATTTCAAATAAGTCAAGCTCTTAAAATATTTCAGTTTAAAAATACATTTGTAGATTTTACACTTGTTTCATCTATTATATTAAACCTTAGATTAAAAAAATTATTTTGATAAATTTTTATAATTCAAGATTTTGGATTTGTTAAAATTATTTTTGGAGGAATATTATCAGTTGCTGAAACCAAAATTTCTTTTAAAATAACATATGATTTTGAAACTTCATCAATTGCTTTTATTGTTATTGTATGTTTTCAACTAATTCAAATTGGAATATAAATATTTCATTTAAAAACTCCAGATTTATTTTTTGGTTTTATTGTTTTTAGTAATTTATTTCAATTTAATAATATTTCTATTCTTTTAATTTTTAAAGCACTTTTATATCATACTTGAATATAATTAGCTCAATTAACTAATATATTTTGTGGATTAGCAAAATAACTAAGTAAAATAACATTTGATTTTGCCATCAAAGCAGGATTTCTATCACATTCTTTTAAAGAATCATAATTTGTTATACTATTTCAAATTTTTCCTGTTCTTTTTCACCAACTTCTAACAACTCTATTCCAATTATTTCAATTAGGAACTTTTATTCAAAGATTAGTATTTATAGAATTCAAATTTACAATACGAACTATTTTTATATCCTCTTTTGGAGTTAACTCTGTTATTTTCCCATTACATAATCAATCTATTTTTATTGAAGAATAACTTTTATCATATTTTTTTGGACTTTTTGTAAAATATGAAGAGACTCATCAAACTCACCTTGATAATAATCAAGACATTTTTGAAATTGAAATTCTTTTTACAGTTTTTGGAGCTTTCCAATCTCAAGAAGTTTTTTTTGTAGTTATATAATCCATAAATTTATATAACATTGGTCAAGCTCATTCAAGTCAAGATGCTTTTAATCATAATGGTTTTCAGTTAGTATTTCAAGCCCAAACAACAGTTGTTACAGCTGGAGTATATCATATTGTCCAAAGATTTCTTGGACGAACTTTTATTCATTTTTCTTTACTTACATCAGTTGAAGTTCATGTTTTTGCAGCCATAGTTCTTCATTTCAAAGTCATAAATTTATTCCAACCAGAAGGTCTTTTTCCTGTTTTATTACTTAAAATATAATTCATTATAAAAGCTGTAGATTCATTTAATACTTGTTCTGGTTCTGTTTTTGTTTCTAAAGGCAATTCTCATCTTGAATCAACAATTTTTAATATTGGAGTTATTTCTACTTTTTTTCACATATTAGCAAAAACACTAAAAACTTGTGCTAATTCTAAAGGCTTTATAAGTCAAGTTCAAAGTCATAAACTAGGTCCATAATCTCAATTTATATCTAAAGTATTTATTCATAATTTTTCTAAATATAGAACTATCTTTTTTGTTCATCAAGCCATAAAATACATTTTTATAGCAGGAATATTTCTAGAACTATTCAAAGCAGAAGCTATTGTCATTTTTCATTTAAACCTTCAATCAAAATTTTGAGGTTCATATTTTTTAGATCATGGGGCAGAAAAATTTGTTTTTAAATCATAAATAGGAGTTCCGTCTCAAATTGCTTTTGTATCAATTCAAAGAGAATAAATCAGTGGTTTAAAAGCTGAACCAGCTTGCAATTTTGAAGTTAAAATATCTACATTTCCTCAATTTTTTTCATTGTAATAATCAACTCATCATATATAAGCTAAAATTTCTCAAGTTTTGTTATCAATACTGATAAGAGCTGCATTTTTTGCTAAATACTTTGCTTTATTTGTTCTAACTCATTCTTCAATAATTTTTTGAGCTTTATCTTGAATTTCTGGATCTAAAGTTGTATAAATTCTAAGTCATCATTTTGCAAAAAAATCTTTACCATGTTTTTTTTCTAAATATTCTTTTACATAAAAAACAAAGTGTGGATATTTTATATTTTGAACATTTTTTTTGAATTTAAATCATATAGAATCTACTAGTGCTTTTTTATATTGTTCAAAAGTAATATACTTATCAGTTAACATTCTTGTTAAAATAAAGTCTTTTCTTCCAGTTTGATATTCCATAATTAAATCATTTTCAAGTTTGAATATTATATTATTCAAAAAACCTCTTCATCAACTTTTTGTATATAAATGATTATATTCTGTAATAATACAACCATTTGTATCTATATTAGAAATTTCTTTCAAATTTTTTTTATTAATTCAACATATTTTTATATTTTCATCATCTATTTTTTCTAAACTCAAATTATTTATAAATTTTTTAAATTTATCTACATTTTCTTTATTTCTTTTTATATCTTCTAAATTAACAAGTTTTAATCATTCAAAATTTTGTTCCTCAATATCTATATTTTCTTTATTTTTATTATAAATATACAAAAATCAATTTAATTTAGAATAATATCTATAAGGAGAATAAGAAGTAGGTCATTTTGGAAGAGAAGCCAAATATGAAGATTGTAAAATATCTAATTTATCAGCTCAAATTCCAAAAAATGTTTTTGCTGCTTGTTCTATTCAAGAAGCATTTGAACCAAAAGAAATTTTATTTAAATACAATTCTAATATTTTTTCTTTAGGATATTTTTCATTTAATTTATAAGCTAAAAGAGCCTCTTTTATTTTTCTATCTATTTTTCTCTCATTTGTTAAAAGCATATTTTTAATAAGCTGTTGAGAAATTGTTGAAGTTCACCTAGGAGATCTACCACTTTTTACAGCTATATAAACAGCTCTAATTAGTCATTTAATATCAACTCAAGGATTTGTATAAAATGTTTTATCTTCTCAAGCTATTATGGCATTTTTCATATCTTGTGAAATTTTTTCATAATAAACATAAGTTCTTTTTTCTTTATCAAAAATAGTAAAAAGTTCTTTTCAATTTCTATCTAAAACAACTGAAGATTCAGATAATTGAACTTTTTCTATATCTGTAATATCTTGCAAATTTTTATAATAATTAAAATAAACATATAAAATTGTTCAAATAATTATTATAAAAAAGAAAAATAAAGAAAAAAGTAGTACATTTTTTATTAAAGCTCACAAAAAACTTCTTTTAGACTCAGAAGTATTAGAAACTCTTTTTTTAACTATTTTTCTTCTTACAAGTTTTGTTTTAGAAGCATTATTTCTTCTAGAATTAACTCTTGAGCTAAAACTACTAGAAGAATTATTTATTTTTTTATGTTTAAAATCTGACATAGTTTATAATTTTAAGTTTAAAATTTTTGTGAATACAAAATTATTTTTCCAAATTTTCTATTAAATTTTTATAATCTTTTCAAATTATAATTTCTATTTTAGTTTCATTATTTTTACTATAAAGAGGAAAATCAGTTTTTTTTACATTTCAATAAACAAAATATCAAAGCACTATAAATGTTTTATTAAAAGTTTTTATATTATTATAATTAATAACTGTCTCATCATACTTTTTTTCTCGAACATTTCAAATATTTTTTAAATCAACTGAAAATCAATATTTTTTCAGATTTCAAGCAAATCTAGTAGCAAGTCCTGGAACTCAAACTGAATTATAAATTCAAATTTTTGTTTTATTAATATATATTTCAGGATGATTAAAAACTATATTTGTAAATTTTCATATCAAATCATAATTAGAAACATTTGTTATATCAGCTCAAACAGGTAATAAAACTGATAATCATCAAAACAAAGCTCTTTCAGGAACATATAAAAATCAACCCATTTTACATCTAGCAACACCAAATGAACAAGTATTATTTAAATTGAAAGAAAGAATATTTTCTTTTGGAATATCTTTTAAATACAATCAAATAGAAGCAACTTCTTTGAAAGTTAAATTTGTTTTAAAATATTTTTTATAAGAACTATAAAAATCCTTTATAGTTGTAGCACTTTCAAAAAATCAAAGTTCATTTATTTTTTCTTTCAAAGATTTTATTATTAATTGTTGTCTTTTTGATCTATCAAAATCACTTGTAGAATGTCTACTTCTTGCATATTTTAATGCTGTTTCTCAATCAAGTAATCTTTTTCATTTTCTAAGAATAAATGTTGTATAGCCAATTCATCTAGGATATTCTCTATCAACTATTGTTTCAGGAACTTGAACATTTAATCATCATAAATTATCAATAATATTAACAAATCAATCAAAATCTAAATTAACATAATAATTAATTTTTTCTCAAGTAATTTCTTCAACTTTTTTTTCTAAAATACTCATTGCTTTATCAGTTTCTCAATATTTTCCTAATCAATAAGAATATATTTCATTTATTTTTCACTTTCCATATTTTCCATATTTTACATACAAATCTCTAGGAATAGAAAACATTGTAACAATTTTTTTATCAGGAATAATAGAAACCAAAATTATAGAATCTGTCAAGTTTGGAGCATCATTTCTAGCTCATCATCTTCAAACAACAAGTATATTTATTCTTCCATTTTTCTTTTTTAAATTTTTTATTTTTTCAGCAGAAATTCAACTAACATTTTGAACAATTTCTGTTACATTTAAAAATCATAAACTTTTTAAAACAGATATAAAAATAAATATAATTAATAAAACTCAAAAAAGCCCTAAAAAAAATCATTTTAATTTTTTCTTTTTAGGTTTTATAACAATTTTATTGTTTTGTTTTATTTCTATATTTTGTTTATTCATATTTTTTCTATAATTTATATTATTTATTTTCCTTCTTTTTTTCAACCATAGCTTCTATTTCTTTATTTTTTTCATCTAAATATTTTTTAAATTCTTTTCTTTTAAAAATATATATATATGTTCAAATTATAGCCATAATTCAAATCATTATGTATCAAGCATTATCTAAAAATATTTTATAATATGAAATAAAAATTACTCACATTATTATTATAGTTGAAGCCCGAATTACTGAACCAATTATATTATAAATAGCAAAAGATGTTTTTTTCATTCACATACTTCAAGCTATAAATGGTAAAAAAGCTCTTGTTAAAGGATGAAACTTACCAAAAGTTATTCACCAAACTCACCATTTTTCTATTCAAGCTTTCAAATATTTTACTTCCGTAAGTCAAATTCAAAACCGGTTTCAATATTTTTCAAAAAATTTATCTCAATATTTTGCTCACAAAATATATCATATCCAATTTCAAAAAATTGCTCATAAACTAGCTGTAATTATTACAAAAATTAAGTTTGTATAACTGATTTCTCAAAAAAATCATCAAACTATTAAAAGTAAATTTTGTCCTGGAAATACCATTCATATTACAGGAAAAGATTCTATTGAACTTGTTAAAAAAGAAATCAAATAATTCCAACTTCAAAGTCATTCAACAATATTTTTCATCCATTCAATAAAAGTTTCTATCCATTCTTTTTTAAAAATTGATATAAAAACTAATGCTAGAGTTAACCCAATAAAAAGCCAATTTAACAACTTAAATAAAAAGGAAGTTATTTTTTTTATATTATTCAAAATTTTATTATTATTCTATATAAAATTAATTTTTCTAAAAATTTAATTAATGTTTTTCTAAAAATTTAATTAATGTTTTTTAAAACTTGGCAAAGTTTACAAAAAAAAAACTTTTTTTCAAGTTTTTTTTCAGTATTTTATAAATTTTTTATTCTTCCATATTTTGAATTACTTCTTTAAATCTAAAATATTCTGTAATTCTTAATCAAGTAAATTTTCAAATTAAAAAATTCAAAGGTATCAAAGCTAGTATTATTTCAGGAAAAGCTAGCAAAAATATTTTTAAGTATCAAATCGAAAAAATCAAAAAAATTATTAAAGCAACAAAATAAGTAGTAAAAATCCCAGATTTGTATTCTGAAAATTCTTTTGATAAAATTACACTTATTATTCTTTCAGAAATAACTATAAATAAAAGTAAATAAAAAATATTATTCATATTAAGATTTATCATATTATAGTTAAATAAAACATTTACTATAATCATAAAAATAATTATGTTTATAATCAAAATCATACTAGTTTTTGGAGTATAAAGCAAAATATATTTTGAAAAAATTTTTGATAAAAAAACATTAAAAAATATAAAAAAGAAGAAAAATAAACTAGTTGTCAAAATTCAAAATTTGAAAAAAATTATTATAAGCATTGAAGGAATAACAATTCAAAGTGTTGAAAAACCTATAAAATGTTTTATAAATCATATAAGAGTCAGCAAAAAAGGAAATAATATAAATATATAAATCGAAAGTGTATCAAAACCTTGTCCTGAAAGATTATTTATAAAATTAGAAATAAATAAATATTTACTAATTTCTGTATCAAGCAATCTCACATCTTGAAAATCATTTTCATATCAATTTTTTATAAAAAATTTTTTTAATTCTTCTATTTCTAATTCTTTATCAAGATTATCAGAAATTTTTTCGTTTCAAATTATTACTGTTTTAAGCCAAGTTTTATTTGAAACAAAATTATTTAAATAATTATCTAAAATTTTTATATTAAAACTTGAAATTGCTAAAAAATTGTATTCACTATCATCTTTTTTTATTTTTTTATCTAATTCAATTTTTGAAAAAATAGAAGAAATAAAATCTTTTCATCACCAAAGTCAAATATAATCAGATTTTTCTCACTTTAATTTTTGAAAATTTTCTATTTTTGTCAAAATATTACTAAGTGCTATATCATCAATAGAAAAATATCAAATTTTATAAATCAAAGTTCCTGAAAGTTTATGATAATTTACAAAACTTTCTATTCTACTTTTTTTTGTTTCTTTTGAAAAAATAAATGGAATAATTTTTTCATAAACAAAAAAATTAATTTCTTTATTATTTTTATCAAAAACTATTTTCTTTTTTTTAGTGTCAAAAATTTCTAAACTTATAGTTTTTTGTCAAAAATTTTCAAAACTAGTTTCTAAAATTGCACCTTCAACATCTTTTTTTCATTTAATAATCCATTTAAAAGTATATCTATTTTCTTCTTTTTCATTCAATTTTTTTCATATTTTTGTAAAATCTATTTTAATTTTTTCTCAAATATTAATTTCACTTTTTACATTTTTAAAAATTTTTAAATCAATTTTTTTTTCTTGTTTTTCCAGATTTTCTTCTAATTGTTGTTCAGTATTTTTAATATTTTCTGCATAAATATTATTTACAAGTCATTGTAATCAAAACAATATCATTAAAAGTATAATTATTTTTTTCATTTTTATTTTTTTTATTAAATTGTTTTTAAATATAAATATATTTTTCATTATACTTAAAAATTCAAAATATCAATTTTTTTCTTCTTTTTTTATTTCCTTCTCAAAACTCTTTTTATTTTCACTTTTCTTCCACTTAAAATTTCATCTAAATAATTTATAAAAGCCAAATCAGAAGAATATTTTTTTGTTGAGCTTCTAACAATTTTTGTTGTAAAAACTGAAAAATTAGCTTTTTTATCTAAATCTAAAAACTTTTTTAATATTTTTATTTCTTCATCTTTTTCACTTTTTGTAGCTACTCCTTTCTCCCTTGGGGGGAAAGGTTGGGATAGGGGGGTTTTAAACTCCACTTGATAATTAATCCCTACTTTTTTAATATTAGAAATATTATATTTCCCTGCTTGTAATCTCAATTTTAAAAGTAAAAATAAATTATTAGTTTCTGGTGGAAAATCATTATTTAATTCTTTGAAATCTTTTATAATTTCATTTAAATCTTCTAAAGAATTCACTAATTCTATTTCTCTATAAAAATTTATTTTATCCAAACTAGAACTAAAAAAATTATCAAGAATAAAAGCTCAAATATTCAAATCAATAATAGCCGGAATAATTTTTTCTTTTTCTGATGCTACTCCCTCTCCTCCCAAAGAAGAGGGTTGGGGTGAGGTCTGATTTATTAGGGCTAGGGATTTTTTCTTCATCTCCTCAACCTTTTCCTCAAGCATTGTTAAAAATAAATTCAAACCAATTTCACTTACCTGTCCAGATTGTTTTAATCACAAAATATCTCCAGCTCATCTAATTTCTAAATCCTTCAAAGCCAATTCAAAACCTGAACCTAAATGTGTATACTCAACAATTGTTTTCAGTCTTTTTGCTGACACTTCATTCAATTTTTCTTTTCTAAAAAGCAAATAACAATAAGCCTGCTTATCACTTCTACCAACTCTTCATCTTAATTGATGAATTTGACTAATCCCAAATCTATAAGCGTCATTTATAATTATCGTGTTTACATTAGGAAAATCAATACCATTTTCAATTACAGTTGTTGCCAAAAGAATATCATAGCTCTTCCTTTTAAAATCCAAAATCCTGTCTTCAAGTAAATCTCAAGTTAATTGTCCGTGAACTATTACAACTTTTTTTAGGGGAAAAATTTTTTCCAATTTTGCTTTCATAGAATCAATTGTTGCAACTCTATTATGTATAAAAAATAATTGCCCTTCCCTTTCAAATTCCCTTTGCCCAACTTCTTTAATAATTTTTTCATCATATTTTGTAACAAATGTTTCAATTGCTTTTCTTCAAACAGGTGGAGTTGTAAGCATAGAAATAGTTTTTAATCAATTCAAAGCCATATTCAAACTTCTTGGAATTGGTGTTGCTGACATAGAAAGTAAATCCAAATTTCCTCTAAATTCCTTTATTTTTTCCTTATCTTTCACTCAAAATTTATGTTCTTCATCAATTACCATTAATCACAAATCTTTAAATTCCACACTTTCATTCAAAAGTTTATGAGTTCAAACAATCAAATCTACTTTTCAAGTTCTCAATTTTTCTAAAATAATTTTAACTTTAGAAGGTTTTTCAAATCTAGTTAAAACTTCAATATTTATAGGAAAATTAGCAAATCTTTCCAAAGCTTTTTCATAATGTTCATAAGCCAAAACAACCAAAGGACTAATAAGTGCCGTTTGTTTTCCATTCAAAATTGCCTTATAAATAGCATTAAAAGCTATTTCAGTTTTTCAAAAACCAACATCTCAAGAAAGTAATTTATCCATAGGATTTTCCAAACTCATTTCTGTAAAAATTTCTTCTATAACTTTTATTTGGTCATTAGTATAATTAAAATCAAAACTTTGCTGAAATTTTATTTGTTCATCTTTATAATCCATAAAAGCAAAACCTTTCACCAATTTTCTTTTAGCATAAATTTCCAGAATTTCAGAAGCCATAGCCAAAACTTCAGATTTAGCTTTAGAAATTTTTTTAGTCCATTCAGCTCATCATAAACCAGTTAATTTAGGATTTTCAACTCAAACATATTTATTTATTCTAGAAATTTCAATTATAGGAACAAATAATTTATCTTCTTTAGCATATTCTATTTCAATATATTCTCTCTTTATTCAAGCTAAATCTCTTTCTATAATTCCTTTAAAAATTCAAACTCAATGATTCAAATGTACAACATAATCTCAAAATTTTATTTGCATAAGCAAATCAAGCTCTTTCACAATAGATTTTTTTAATCTTTTTTTTATAAAAATTCTAGAAATATTATCGTCACAAATAATTATTCTTCATTTTTCTTTTTTACTCCCTTCCCTTAGACTTAAGGGAAGGGCTGGGGATGGGATAATATTTGGTATTTCAAAACTCTTCAAATTATTCAACTTTGTTTCAAAAATTTCTATTCAAAAAATATTATTATAATCTAAAAAATTTTTTATTACCTTTTCATTTCTAGTATAAATAGTTATTTTTTTCTTATTTTCTTTTAAAATTTTTGTAAATTTTTCTAAATTATCTATATAAATATCTTTTATATCAAGATTTTTAATCCCCCTATCTGCCTTTCAGGCATCTTTCCCCCCAAGGGAGAAAGAATTAAAGGTATCAGAAAAAATAACAGCCTCATCTAATTTTTCAAAAATTTGTTCTGAAAATTCATAAAAATCTATATTTAAAAGAAAAACATTTATTCAAGTTTCATTTATTTTTTGGGTTAATTCTTCATTTAATTCTGGTTTTATTTCATAAGAAAAATTTATTTTTTTATTTTCTCAGAAATAAATTTGCCCCCTCCCTAACCCTCCCCCCAAGGGAGAGGGAATATTTTTTTGCTCTACTCCCTTTCTCCCTTGGGGGGAAAGGGCTGGGGATAGGGGGATTACATCAATACTTTCAACTTCATCTCACCAAAAACTTATTTTATATTCTTTTTTTTCTAGTCAAATACTTAAAATATCTCCAGTTTTATTAAAAGTAAAATCTTCTATATAATCAGAAAATTTATATCAAAAATCATTTAATTTTTTTAAAATTTCTTCAAGAGTCAATTTTTTTTCTTGAGCTTCTCCTTCTCCTCCTAAAGGAGAGGGTTGGGGTGAGGTAATTTTCAAAGAAAAATAATTTTCTAGTTTGTAAAAATTTTCTAAATTATGTTTTTCAAAAAAATTTTTTTCTACTAAATAATTCCCTGTTTTATTAAAAAAAATATTAATTAAATCAGAAATATTATTTACAATTTTTATATTAACTCATAAATAATCAAAAATCTTTTTATAATTATTTGCTATTTTTGTACTATCAACAACAACCAAATTAGCATTATTTTTTTCAAAATTTTCTTTCAACAAAAAAGTCCTTGAAAAAATATTTCAAGTATTTTTATAAAAAGTATTTTTTTGTAATTTTTGCATTTAGAGTTTTTTTTAGAATTTTTTAAAAAAGTATTTTTTTAGTTTATTAATTTTTTAATAATCTGGATTATCATTTATATATTTTTTTAAATCAGTAATCAAACTTTTTTTTATATTATTTTGTAAAGGATTTTTTTCTATAATTTCTTCTAATTCATCTAAAACATCTATATAAAATGTAGTTATAGAATATTCTTCTTTTTCTAAAATATTTTTTATAGATTCCATCATTTCATTTTCTGGTATAATTTTTGTTGATATATTATTTTTAAGTCTATAAAAAACTTTATCAAGCATAGTAAAATAAGTATCTTTTTTAGAAAATTTTTTATTAAAACCTTCCTCTTCCTTTTTTATTCACATTTTATTAGTAGGAGGTTGAGTTATTATTTCTTTTTTATCATCATTCAAAACAAATTTTATTTTATCTCTTGAAAAATTTTCTCAATTTTTTATATTAGGATTTATTACTATAATTTCAGAATTTAAAAGATTATAAAAATCTTTATGAATTTCTAGTAATTCTTTTGTTATTTTTCATTCTTTTTCTAACTGTTTTATTTTTACTATTAATATATTGACTCAATCTAATATACTAATATTATTAGTTTTTAAGAATCCATCATAAAATCTATAATTAATATAATGTTCTAAACTAGTAAAAGTATAATTTGTAATTTTATTTATTAATTTTATAAATTCATTATCTTTTTCTTTTTCATCTTTTTCTAAATTTACAAGACTTAATATTTGATTAATAAAAATATTATCTTTATAATTTTCATAATTTATTTCTCAACTAGAAATTTTTTGTTCTAAAAATAATTTTAAATCTTTTCTTATTTCATCAATTTTTTTTCATCATATTCCATATTTAGTCTTTAAATTATTATACTCATGTGAAAACAAATCTTTCATTTGTTCATATCTTTTTGATAAAATATTTTCTACAATTACTTCTAAAAATTTTATATAATTTTCATCTTTTACTATTTTATTGATTTTACCATTTGTTTTATTACATACAGAACAAACTGGTTTTATTGTCCATTTTTTTATATTTAAATTTTTTGGTTTTTTAAGATAAAATTGTTTTAACATTTTTTTTATAATTTTTAAAGTATTTTTTCTAGTTTATTAATTTTTTATTTTTATGCAAAAAAAAAGTTAAAATAAAAAAGCTATAAAATTTTTTTGAAAAAATATTTTTTTTTGTATAATGTAGATATTTATATATTAATAATTAAAAAATTATGAAAGAAATAAAAGTTATTTGACATAAAATTCCTGATACAGATTGTACTTTGTCTGCCATTGTTGCTGCTGATTTTTTAGAAAAATTAGGTTATAAAGCTACTAGTTTTATTCAATGAAAATTAAATAAAGAAACTGAATTTATTTTAAAAAAATTAGATTTAAAAATTCCTGAAATAAAAACTAGTTTCCCTGAATGAACTAATATTTGTTTAGTTGACCATAATGAAATTTTTCAAACTCTTGATAATATAAAAGAATTAAATGTAGAATGGATTATTGACCATCACAAAATAAATTTTGAGAGTAAATCTCCTATAAATATGAGAGTTGAAACACTTTGTTCAACAGCTTCAATTCTTTATAAAATGTATAAAGAAAATTCTTTTGAAATTTCTACAAAAATTGCTGATATGCTACTTTCTTGTATTTTATCAGATAGTTTACTTTTCAAATCTGCTACAACAACTAAAGAAGATATTATTTTGGCAAAAGAATTACTTGAAATTTCAAGTATAAATGATATGGAAAAATATGCTCTTGAAATGTTTAATGCAAAATCTGATCTGTGAGATATAAATGTAGAAGATTTGATAAAATATGATTATAAAGAATTTGAATCTGGTAGCCAAAAACTTTGAGTTTGAACATTAGAAACTACAAATCCAAATTATGCTTTTTGAAGAAAACAAGAAATTTTGGAAGGTTTAAAAAAAATTAAATCAGAATCAAATCTTGATTTTATAATACTTATGGTTGTAGATATTATTTCAGAAAAAAATACAACTATTGTTTTAGACTGAAAAGATTCTGAAATTTTAGAAAAAGTTTTTAATTGTAAAATAGAAAATAATTTAGCTGATTTAAAAAACAGACTTTCTAGAAAAAAACAAATTGTTCCTGAATTAACAGAGTTTTTTGGAAAATAATATTTTTTTTTAAAATTATTTTTTTACAAAATAAAAAACTGTCTTTTTAATTTTAGACAGTTTTTATTTTTTTAAAAATATAATATACTATTTTTTAAAAATTTTTATTTTACTTTTTTTAAAAAAATTGTAAAATTAATATTTTTATCTAAATTATTTATAACTTTTAAATTTTGTAGGAGTTTCAAAGCATCATTCTATATAATTTTTTGGAAAATTATATTTTTCAATATTTTTACAAAAAGGATAATCTTGTCAAACAAATACTACTTTCCATTTATTTAATACTTTAATTGCAAGAAAATAAGAAGAACTATAATTTTCAGTATTTTTAGATAAAACATTACCTTTTAAGAAAATTCAATTTATTTTATCAACTTTTACATAATAATTATTTTTATCACTATCAATCTCTGTATATTTCATATAAGATTTTAGTAATTCTTTTTCATTATCATTTATTAGTTCTATGTTTACCTTATCTTCAATTGTTGATAAATAATTATTTCCTTCAATTGTACTTATTTTCTTAAAAACAAATTTATTTTTTTCAATAGTTCAATTATATAAAAAATATCATAATATATCTGTATTAGTAGTAACAAATTTTCAACATTTTTCTTGTGCTTTTATATAAAAAGCCATACTTTTATTTGCACATAATAAGCCATTATCAGTATTAGAAATATTACAATCTAAATTTTTATATTTTTTCTTATAATTCAAATATATTTTATTTCAATCCTTTTTTATTTCACATTTTGAAAAATCAATCAAATCAATATTTTTAGTTTCTTTTAAAGAAATTCTTTTTATTGCTTCTTCTATTGTTTCATCACTTCTTTTATTATATAAATCTAAATTTTCTTTTTTTAATTCTAATAATTTAATATTTAATTCATCATTAAAAATAGTTAATATTAAATAAATATACTGTTCCTCATCTGATGAAAAACCTCCCAAAGCAATATCATAAATATAAAGCATATCTTCTACTTTTTTTAAAAGTTTTATAATTTTTTCTTCAGAATTTATTTTTCAAATATATTTTTCAATTTTTTTCTCAAGTTTTTCATATTTTTTTATTGCTTCTATTTTAGGATTAATGGTATTTTTATCATATTCTATTGCAAAACTTGGGCTTATTAATCCTAAAACTAAAATAATAACTAAGATACTTTTTCATATTTTTTTCATATTTTTTTTATTAATAAATTAAATTTCTTACCTTTTAATTATATTTTTTTAAAAAAAAAGTCAAGAAAAAAGTTTGTTCATAGCAAGTAAAAAACATATTGTGATATTCTGGAAAAAGTTAATGTGGTTTTGGAATAAAAAAAATTCTTAATAAAAAATATAAATTAAGAATTTAAAAAAAATAAGAAAATATTTAAAAAAAATCTTGCAAAAAAAAATGATAAGATTTTTTTTGTTATTTTTAACACTTTGTAGTAAAATAATATAAATAAATATTTGAAAAAATTAAAATGAAAAAATATGAAAAATAATTTTCTAAATGCACAAAATTATATTTTATGAAAAACTGAAAAGAAAAAGCTTTTGAGTAAATTTTTTGTAGAAAGATTTTTGAAAAAATTTTATAAAATTTTAAGTTGGTTTAAATATTATTTTGTAACTTTATTTATTATTTTTTTTATAATATATATCATTATAAAATTACTAATAGATTCATTATGAGATGATAAAAACCCTTTTTTATTTATTTTATTAATTTTTTTATACTATATATTTAATTATATTAAAAAAAATTGAATAAAATTAAAAGTTAAAACAATTAAAAATTTAAAACAATTTTTTTTAAAAAATAGTAGTTTACTATACCATTTTAATCATTTTATAAATTTTATTTTTAATGAAAATACATATAAAAAATTTAATAAAAATTTAATAAAAACAAGAAAATTATATATATATTTTAGTCATTTATTATATCTGATAATAACTCCTATTATACTTTATAAAAGTATTTACATACTAAATTTTTCAAATGAATTTAAAATATTATTATTTTCAATTTTATATATTTTATTTTGTAGAATAAATCTCTATTCAGTTCTACTCTTTCCATTTTTTATAATAATAATGTTTTTTGTAAGCCTTTATTCACTAATTTATACCTTTATTATTAAATGAACAAAATCTTATAAATTTTTAAAATATAAACCACAAACAAAATTTTTTGAAAAATTTAAAACTCTTGAAAAAAATCTTTGAAAAAATAAGTCTTATTTAGTTAAATTAAAAAAATAAATTATTTTTCAAATTTTTCTATTTTTATAATCATCCTGTAGATATTTGGATTTTTTACTAAATCATTTTTTATTGAATCAAATTTATTTTCAAAATCAGATATTTTATAAATATTTCATATAATATCAGGAAAAAATTCTAAAAAACATTTTAAATTATAATCTATAGAATGAATATTTTCATCATAAATTATATTTATTTTTTTATATTTATTATTTTTTAAAAAAAGTTTTTTTAAACATTTTCTAAAGATTTTTGTTTCATTTTTTAATTTATGTTCTAAAAGACTTTTTAAATTTAACATATATAATCTAGGAAAATGAGAATTTACTTCAACAATATGAAAATAATTATTTTTAATATTTTTATTATTATATTATAATTTTCTTTTTTTGCAAAAAAAGAAACTATTTAATTATAGTTTATTTAAAAATAAAAATTATGAAAATAAAAAAACACTACTTTTTAATTTAAGTAGTGTTTAAATTTTTTTAAATATATTTTAATTTATTAATATATAAATTAATAAGTAAAACCATTATCAATATTTTCAAATTTTTCTTTTTCTTCTTTTAATAATTTTTTATAAGCATTCTTTTCTGTTCAAATTTTATAATCATCTTCATAAAAAATTTCATTTTTATATGCTTTTCTAAAATCTTTTATTTTTTTATTATCTTTAATTAACTTATTAATATTTTTTTTATCATCAGAGGATAATAAATGACTACCATTTGGATGAGACATTACTGTAAATGAATTTCATCTTACAGATATTAAATATATATCTCATTCATACATGTAATTAGTATCTTCTGGAATAAATAAATTACCATATTTATCATAACCAGCCTCTTGCTTAATAATTACATTTCATTTAAGATTTCCTTTTATGTTGTATAAAACTTCTATCTCAAATAAAGTACTTGGTACTTTTGAACCTCATTTTTCAATTTTTGCATTTCATAAGTTTTTAATAATTTTTCAAGCAAAAACATTATCTGAAAATCACAAAATTTTTCTATCATCATAAAAATCAGCAATAAAGTTAGCCTGTATATAATTAATATCAGTATCTAACTTTTCATAAGTCATAAATCAAAATGAAGCTATTCATAATATTAATAAACCTAAAATTAATGTAGTTTTTAAAATATTTTTTTTCATAATATTAATTTTTTTCATAATATTAATAGTTTTCATTATTTGACATATTTATTTTTTAAAATTATTTTATATTTCCCTTATTCTATTCAAAAAATAAAAAAATTCAAAATAAAAATAAAGAAAAAAAAATTAGAAAAAATATAAAAAATAATTATAATGAAGAAACTTTAAAAAATTAAAATAAAAATTATGGAAATAAAAACACCTTATATTTGGAAAAACTGAGAATTTATTTTTTGGGAAAAAGCTACAGACCACAACCTCACACATTCTTTGCATTATTGAACAGGAGCTTTTGAAGGAATTAGATTTTATGAAACTTCAAATTGACCAAAAATTTTTAGATTAAAAGAACATATTGAAAGATTATTTTATTCAGCAAATACTTTAGAATTAAAAAATCCTTTTTCAAAAGAAGAAATAATAAAGGCTTGTATAGATATTGTTAAAAAATCTTGAATAGAAAGCTGATATTTGAGACCAATTGTATATTATTGAACTTGAAAAATGTGACTAAATCCAACTTGAGCAAGTGTTGAAACTGTTATTTCAGCTTGGAATTGGGGAAAATATTTGGCTGATAAAGCTATAGATGTAAAAATCTCTAAATATAAAAGAATGCATCCTGAAACAGCTGATATGAATGCAAAAATTTCAGGTTGATATTATAATAATGTTTTAGTAAGTTTGGAAATTAAAAAAGAAGGTTTTGATGAAGGACTTTTACTTGATACAGATTGATTTATTGCTGAATGACCTGGAGAAAATATTTTTTTTATAAAATGAAATAAAATTTTTACACCAGAAGTTTGAACAATTTTGCCAGGAATTACAAGAGCTACAATTATAGAAATTGTGGAAGAAAAATTTTGAATAAAAGTTGTGGAAGAAAAAATAATTCCAGAAAATTTAGAAGAATTTGATGAAGCATTTTTTGTAGGAACAGCAGCAGAAGTAACACCTATTTGAAGTATTACTTTTTCTTGAAAAAAAATTAATTTTTCAAGTTGAGAAAAAAACAGTTTGACAAATAAAATAAAAAATTATTATTTAGATATAGTTTCTTGAAAAATTGAAAAATATTTAAATTGGTTGAGTTAAGGAAAGTTTGAAAATTAATTTTAAAAAAAATAATTTAAATTTTTAATTTTATTAATATGAAAAATATAACATTAGAAATAAAAAATGATTTTATAAAGGAAAAAAATATTAATAAAAAACAAAAAATTTTTATAGGTTCAAAAAATAAGTGAAAAATAGAAGATTATAAAAATTTTTTATGAGACTATTATGAGGTTTTATCTCCATATGATTTAAATATAGATTGAGAAGTAGAAGAAAATAAATATTCTTTAATTGAAAATTTTCAAAATAAAGCAATTTTTTGGGCTAAAAATTCAAATATAGTTACAATAAGTGAAGATACTTGATTTTTTATAAAAGAATTAAATTGAAAACCTTGAATTTCTGTAAAAACTTGGTGATGAAAATTTGATAAAGAGTTAAATAAAAATGAGTTTTTAAATTTTTTAAAAGAAAAAATATTAAATTTAAATGATACTTCTTGTTATTTTTTAACTGTATTATCTTTATCTTTTCCTAATGGAGAAACTTATTCTATTTTACATAAAGAAGAATGATATATAGATAAAAATAAATTTTGAAATATAGAAAATATATGATACCCATTATCAAGTATTTTTATAGCAAATTGAAGAACTAAAACTTGGTCTGAAATGAATGATAATGAAAAAAAAAATTGGGAAAAAAAATATATTGCTAAAATTTTTAAATTATTAAAAAAAATTTATGAGTAATTTAAATTTTTAATAAAAAAACTCTTGAAAGATTAAAAATGTGGTAATTAAGTCTGAAATGACAATAAACTATAAATTTATACTTTAATTTTTAATAAAAAATATTATGGCACTAAATATATATTATGAAAAAGATTGTAATTTAGATTTAATAAAATCTAAAATTGTAGCAGTTATTGGTTTTGGTTCTCAAGGACATGCTCATTCTGAAAATCTGAGAGATTCAGGAGTAAATGTTATTGTTGGTTTGAGAAAAGATTGAAATAGTTGGGAAAAAGCTAAAGCAAAAGGTTTTGAAGTTTTGGAAGTGGCTGAAGCTACAAAAAAAGCTGATGTAATTATGATATTAGCTCCAGATGAATATCAAAAAGATATTTATGATGAACATATTGCTCCAAATTTGAAAGACTGAGCAACTATTGCTTTTGGTCATGGTTTTAATATTCATTATGGAAGAATTAATCCTGAAAAAAACATTAATGTAATGATGGTTGCTCCAAAAGCTCCAGGACATACAGTTAGAACAGAATATCAAAATGGAAGCTGAATTCCTGATTTAGTTGCTGTTCATCAAGATCCAAGTGGAAATACTTTGGAGCTTGCAAAATCTTATGCTATGGCAATTGGTTGAGCTAGAGTTGGGATTATTGAAACTAATTTCAAAGATGAAACTGAAACTGATTTATTTGGTGAACAAGCTGTTTTATGCTGATGAATGACTTCTTTAGTTCAAGCTTGATTTGAAACTTTAACTGAAGCTGGTTATCCACCAGAAATGGCTTATTTTGAATGTTTACACGAAATGAAATTAATTGTAGATTTGATGTTTCAAGGTTGAATAGCTGATATGAGATATAGTATTTCTAATACAGCTGAATTTTGAGATATTTATACTTGACCAAAAATTATTTGAAAAAAATCTAAAAAAGCTATGAAAAAAGCTTTAAAAAATATTCAAAACTGAAAATTTGCTAAAGAATTTATAAAAGAATGTGATAATTGACATAAAGAATTAAAAGCTAGTAGAGAAAAAATGAAACAACATCCAATAGAAAAAACTTGAGAAAAATTAAGAGCAATGATTCCTTCTATTTCTAAAAATAAAATTATTGATAAAGATAAAAATTAATTTAAAAGTGATATTTTAATCTTAAAAATCACAATATGTTTTTTACTTGCTATGACAAAATATTCAAATTTATTTGATTTTAAACAAAAACTCCTTACAATTGAAAAAAATTTAACAATTATTAACTAAAAAATATGATTTGATTTTTACTTTGAAGAGAGTTTAAACTTAGTATTGCTGAAATAGTAAATATTTTTCCAGATAAAAAAGTTTTTTTTTATGATAAACAAATTTTAATATTAGAAAATTTGGAAAAGACTGAAATACTAGAAATTGCTAAAAATCTTTGATGAATTATAAAAATTTTTGAAGTAAAAAAATTAGAAAGTAAAGAAGAATTTTTAGAAAACTTATTTTTAGAAGCAAATAATTTTGAATCAAAATTTAATTATGCAATAAATATTTTTTGAAATTCTAAAACAAAATTATCTGAACTTTTAAAAAAATCTAAAAGAATTTTTAAAGAAAAACAAAAATCTGCAAGATTTGCAAATAATGATTTAAATAAAAACCTTAGTTCAGCACAAATTATAAATAATAAATTACTCACAAAATGATGAGATTTTAATTTTATAGCAAGTGAAAAACAAATATTTTTTTGAAAAACTTTTTGGGTTCAAGATATAGAAAATTATTCTAAAAGAGATTATGAAAAACAAACTGATATGCAAGTTTGAATGCTTCCTCCAAAATTATCTCAAATGATGATAAACATAGGAAAAAATAATGAAATGAAAGATAATATTTATGATCCTTTTGTTGGACTTTGAACTATTTTAATTGAAGCTTCTTTGATGTGATTTAAAAATGTTTATTGAAGTGATATAAGTGATAGAATGGTTGAAACTTCTATTTCTAATTTAAGAAAATTAAAAAATACACATTCTCTAGATTTTTATTTTGAAATAGTAAAACAAAATGCAAAATTTATTCATGAAGAAAATATTTTAATAGAAAAAAAAGCTGATTTAATAATAACAGAATGATATTTGTGAGAAGTTATGACACAAAATAATATTTCAGAAAAAAGAATTTTTGAGCAAAGAGAAAGATTAAAAGAACTTTATGAAAGATTTTTTTCTTGACTTCAAAAATTAAATTTTTCTTGAATAATAATTATTTGTTTTCCTTTTTGGGAACTCCCTCTCTCTAACTCTCTCCCAAAGGGAGAAAGAACAAAAATAGGAAGATATATTTATTTCGAAGAAATTTATAATATTTTGAATAAATACACAGAAATTCAAAAAATATTTTCTGATGATTTGAAATTAGAAACAAAAGTCTGAAGTCTATTATATAAAAGAGAAAAACAACTTGTTTGAAGAGAAATTTTTAAATTAAAAATAAAATAACCCATTCTGGCCTTTAGCTAGAGAGGGTTATTTTTTTACTCCTTTATAAAATCAACTTTCTTTTTTCCTTCTATATAAGCATTATACCAAATAGTATTTTTGAAAATTTCAAGTACTCAAGACAGATATGATAAAATTAAAATTACTCAAGAAAAAATAATTACTATAAAAAATATTGATAAATATTTCAAATAAATTGAACTTATTGAAGTTAAAGAAACTGAAATTAAAATAGGAAAAAATAAGACTATCACAAAATTTATTAGTACTCTAATATTCAAAGCAAACATAAAAAAATATAGCTTTATTGTTGTTATAAAGTTTACAATTGTTATTTCTCTAGATTTTGTAATTGCAGCTATAACTCATTTTTTTTCTAAAACTATTTCATATTTTGCATAAATAAACAAAATATTAAATATGGTGGCTATGAATAAGTAAATTAATATAAAAATACTAATAGCTTTTATGAATTGTCAATCAAACCATCTGATTAAAAATAAATAAATATTCAAAATTGTTAAAAATTTTAATTGACCTGTTAAATTAGTAAATTCAAAAATTTTTAAAAAATTATGTATTCAAAAACCAATTAAATCTCAAATACTTATATCTTTTCATTTTCTTTTTAAATCAACATATTTTATAAATCATCATTCAAAAATAGGAATTATAGTTTCATAAATAATAAACAAAATAAAAAGGATAATAATTGTTTCAACAAAATATCAAGATTCAAAAAAATCTTTTACTTTATTTATAGCTTCCTGTTCTTGATTATAAAAAACAACATAAGTATAAATAGCTTGATAAGTCAAAATAATAGAAGCAAATAAAACTGAAAAAAGACCTGAGAAAAAAAATGCCTTTTTCAATTTTGTATCTTCATTTATTAGCTTCCAAGCTGGATAAATAATATCTTTTTTTATATTAGACATTTTTTTTTGTTATTTATAATTTTTATTATTTATAATTTCATAAAAAAATATTTTTCAAAAAAGTTATATATCAAAAAACACTTTTTTTATCAAAATTTATTTCTTTTTTAGACAAAATGTAAGTATCATTTAATCAAAATTTTGTATATAAATAATTAGGAACTTCTTTATAATTTTTATAATTTTTTATTGTTTTATCAACAAATTTAGTATTTTTAACAGAATATAAAGTTTTTACAACTTGTTTTTCTTTTAAAATTTCTAAAATTTTAAATTGTTTTTTTAACTTTTCTTTTTGGGTTAAAAATTCTTTATTTAATTCTAAAAATTCTGCATCTAATTCTGGAGCTCTTATTTTTGATAAATTAAATCATTTATTAGCATATCCAGAATGAAAATAACCTGAAATATTGAATTTAAAATATCATAAATCAATTGGAGCCAAAATCATATCATAATCTTTTTCTCACTTAAAATTTTTCTTTTTTAATTCTATTAATTTTATAGGATTAACTTCAACTTTTATTCATTTTTCTTTTAAAGCAGAAACAATAGCTTCAGCAACAGTAAAATTATCTTCTGATTTAATATAATACATTTTCAAACTAAAAGCTTTTAGATTTTTATCATAAAAATATTTATCATCTAAATTTTCTATTTTTTTAAGTTGTTCACTTTTTTCTAAATTTTCTTTTTCTTTTTCTTGTTTTAATTCTGTAGAATTCAAATAATTATTTTTAAATTCTTTTAATTTTTTAGGATCTTTTGAATAATAAACAATAAATTCTTCTTTTAATTTGTAATCATTTGAAGCATTATTAAAATATATTTTATATGTATTTTTTCCTGGAACTAAAGTATTAAAATTAGACTTTAAACCAAAAACAAAATTTTTACCTCAGCTATTTTTATAGGAATTCAATTTTATTTTTCTATCATTATGTTCAACAATAACTTCCATAGGTTTTTCTCAATTCAAATTTCAATTAATAATAAGTTCTTCTGATATAAAATTATATTTTTTATTTATATCATTTGAAACTATATATTTCAATTTTTTATCTTCTGATATTTTTTTATCATCTTTTTTTCATTCTAACAAATTTTCTTCTTTTTTATCTTTTAATAATAAATTTTCTAAAATTTCAGATTTTTTTATAAATCATTTTTTCTTTAGTTTTAAGGACAAATTCATAGCTTTTATATTTTTATCCAAATTATATCATTCTATAAAAAAAGGATTTTCTACAGAAATAATTTTTTTCTTTTTATCAAGTAAATTAATTATATTATCTCTATTTATAGAAGAAAGAATAAAATTTCTAAGTTCCACATCATTTATTTTATCAGCATTAATAAATAATGATAAAAAGGTTGGTAAATTATATTCATATTCTTCAAATCTTGATGTTTTATTAATAAGTCAATCTTTATTATCAAAAATATTTACATTTTTTATTAACTTCGGAATATCTAAAGAAAATTTGAAATTATATTTAGATATATATGATTTTTTTCAATTATAATAAATATTTTTTTTCAATTTTAATTTTGTAATTCAACTTTCTTCTTCTATTAAATTATCATAAACATATTCACCTGAAAAAATTCAATTTGCATAATCAAATTTTCAAAAAAGTTCTTGAGTTCATATTTTATCTAAAATAGTTTTTGGAACAATAGGCTGAAATAAAACCACTGGAATAAAATTTATATCTCAATCATTTTTATTATATTTAAAAATAATATTTTTTTCTGAGTCTAAAAAAATTTCAGTATTTTTTAGATACAAATATTCTTTTAAATTCAATTTTTCTTTTTTATCTTTTATAATTTTATAAGTTGAAATAACATCAAGTGGAGTTATTTCAGTTCAATCGCTCCATTTCAAATCATCATTTAAACTACATTTTATTTTTAATAAATCTGAATAATCACATTTTGCTAAATCAGAATTAATATTTTTTGTCTCTGTATTATAAGTCAAAAGTCATCTATATAAAAAACTCATTATATAATCTTCTTTAGGATTTTTTCAAAACATTAAAGGATTTAATTTATATTTTGAGACATCTCAATAAATTCACTCTGAAATAACTCCTCATTTTATAGGAGTTTCTTTTGCTTCTTCTTGCAAATAAATATAAAATAAATGAGCAGAAGTAAGTACAATAAATAAAACACTTATAAATAATAAGTATTTTTTTAGCTTTTTAATATTTTCTTTATGCATGGAAAAAGTAATGAAAATAAATTATTTAGCTTAGTACAAATAATAGTAAACTATTAACCACAAACAAAGTTCATAAAACAATAGTAGTAATATGAAGAACTTTTTCTGGTCCTCTTTTAGTTATAGCTCAAGCAGAACTAGACATTGTTGTTAGATTTAAACCTGCATTTTTATTTTGTACTAAAATTACAAAAATAAGTAATACAGAAACTATAATTTCAAAAATTATTAAGAAATCAATCATTTTTTTTAATTAGAAAATAATAATGAATAGATAATATTCAAAAATGTAAAAATTGCAACAGAAATTATGAAATTTATTTTTCAAACAATAAGGTAGCTTATTCAAGGGAATGCTATAATTGTATTTATAATATAATGAAGCAAAAATAAAATTATGGCATTAACTAAAAAAATAGTAAGACCTAGAAAAAAGATAGAAAATGGTAAACTTAAAATTTTTAAAATTGGTTTTACAGTAATATTTAATAAACCCAAAATAATTCAAGCCATAATATAAGTTTTCCATCAACCAACAACCTTTATTCAATCTGTTAATGTTCATTCTATATTTCAAGCCAACAAAAAAGTTAGTAAATATAAAATGGAAATATTTAAAAGTACTGAAAAAAATATTTTCATTGTTTTTAATTAATTTTTAAATAAGTTTTTCTTTGATTTTTATAACTAATTTTTCATAAAATTCTTTATCTATCATATTCAAACATTTAAATAAATCAAATATATATCCTTCAATCATAATTTGCAGAGCATTATTTTTTTCTATTCATCTACTTCTTAAATAAAATAATTTTGAATCAGAAATTTTTTCTATAGAACAAGAATGGCTTGCTTTCACATCAGAACTAGAAACAAGTAAAGTTGGAATTCAAATAATATTAGCTTTTTCTCAAATAAAAATATTTTTTTCTACTAAATATCATTCTACTTTTTCAATATTTTCTCCTATTTTTATAATTCAATCTAAATCTATATTTCAATTTTCTTTTGCAATAGAAATAATTTTTGAATTTATTTTTGAATAAGAAGAATTTATTTTTCCAGAAATTTTTGCTTTTAATTTTTCATTATTTCCAGAAATTAAAAAACTTTTTATTTCAGCACTTGAATTTTCTCAAGAAATAATAATATTTTTTTCTAATTTTTTTTCTCACTCAAAAAAAGAAAAATATTCTAAAAAACAATTTTTTCCCAAAATAATTTTTTTTATATTTTCTCATTTATCAAAAAAAGCTATTTTCAAATCATCTTCTATTTCTAAAATTTCAGTTTCTAAAAAATCTGAATTTTTAAAAAATCAATTTTTTGTTATTTTTTGTGTTTTTTTATTTGGCATAATTTTTTATTTTCTATAATTTTTTAAATTTTTTTTATATTATTTTTTTGATTATAAATATTTTTTAAAAAATATCAAATTATTTTATTTTAAGAAAATATAAAGAAATATTTGAAAAAATTAAAATTAAAAAATATGAAAAATAATTTTCTAAATGCACAAAATTATATTTTATGAAAAATTGAATAAAAACAAGAAAATTATATATATTCTAGTCATTTATTATATCTGATAATAACTCCTATTATACTTTATAAAAGTATTTACATGTAAAGTCTAAAGACATTATTTAACAAAATAGTAAAAGTAAGTATACTGTAAAATAACTTAACAGATTACTTAATAATTACTTTTACTATGAATATAATATATCCAAAAAAAGCAAAAACACAAT
>Ga0256834_1000509_pt1 | contig 27933 bp, 34 predicted proteins | sample 4281140metaG_FD_190536 | JGI IMG/M metagenome (GOLD analysis project Ga0256834, IMG submission 190536) | Hydrothermal vent microbial communities from East Pacific Rise, Pacific Ocean - 4281-140 | ecosystem: Environmental > Aquatic > Marine > Hydrothermal vents | place: Pacific Ocean: East...
TGTCTGAAATATGGGTAGCACATCAGAAGGTATTATTTTTCTTTTAGATAATCATACGGGATTTTTTAAAATTAATCTAGAAACAAAAAAAGAACTACTTGACTTATTAAAAATAGAAAGAAGATACTTACAGTCTTTTGATTTGATTTATATTCCAGATATGGTAGGCAAAACAATTAATTCAGATTTTTTTAAAACATATTTGGAAGATATTATATTTGTTGAATTAAAAACTACAAAGAAATATTTACCAGAAAACCCTAAAGGATTCTTTTTTGGTGCAACTGAAAATGAATTTAATTTTGGAAAAATACTTAAAAATAAATTTCTATTTTGCTTTGTTACTTTAAATGAAAAAGCACCTTCATTTGTATTGTTAAGTATAGAAGAGCTTGATAAAATAATTAAAAATAAACGTATTCAATATCAGATTAATTTATAATTTTAGTATCTATAGTAAAATCTCTTAGAAATGAATAAAAGAGAAGTTGCAAGTAAAAATAAAATTGGCAAATAATAAGTCCACTGTTGTGCTCAAAGAATTTTCGAGTTTAAGATAAAGTATTAGACTTTTAATAAATAGCTAAAAAACTAACTTCTTACTTGTATCAGATTATATGATACTTATTCACAATGCTAAAATAATGTTGTTTTAGATCCCTTAACAGCAAACAAAAGTTAAAATCATAAAATATAATTTTAGGATACGTAATGCATTATGAAGATTTATTATACGAACAAGACGACTATGTTATTACAGGTTTTATAAATTCGAAAGGTGACCTAGAACATAACATCTATAAACAAGTAGATGGCGGATGTATAGATTTAGAAGATAGAGTTTATGGTAAAGATGAGTTATTGCGATTACTTGAAATAGAGTTAGAAGATTTTACGAATAGAAAAAATATGCTATAATACACAAAATAACACGGAATATTTTCCGTAAAAGGAGCATGTATGGTAGCATATGAAAATGATGAGCTTATCCCCTCTTCGGAGTTTGCGAAGAAATTTGGAATGTATTTGGCTCAGATAAAAGACAACACTGTAGATAAGTTAGCAGTATTAAAAAATAATCGCATAGAAGCTGTAGTGGTTTCTAAAGATGAGTATGAAAAAATGCAGGATGCTTTGGCTTTTCAAGAACTTTCTGAGCTTAAAAGTCGTATATATACTTCGCTAGATGAACTTGAGTTGATAAAATCGGGTAAAAAGAAAGCACATCCTATCGATACTTTATGGGATGAACTCTAGTGGAAATACTCTATTCTGATACATTTCTCAAGAGTGCTAAGAAACTTCTAAAACACTATAAAAGTTTTAAAAAAGATTTACAGTTCTTTTTAGTTAGTTTAGAGGATAATCCAAATCAGGGCACTAAATTGGGTCAGGGATTATATAAAGTACGTATTAAAAATAGCGATAACAATAAAGGTAAAAGTGCAGGATATAGGATTGTTACCTATTCTGTTATAGAAGATGAAATCTTTTTAGTCGATATATACTCTAAGAGTGAGATGGAAAATATTTCGGATGAAGCAATAGATATGCTAGTAAAAGAATATAAAAAGGATTAAAAATGGCAAAAGACCACTATTTCGACATCACAGCAAAGCTAGACATGATGGAGATGAAAAATGCAGTGATAATGGCTGAGAAAGAGGTAGCTACTCGCTTTGACTTTAAGGGTGTGAAAGCGGAAATAAAGCTTAATGAAGATGCAAAGACACTTTCTTTGAGTTCTTCTACGGACTCTAAGATAGATGCACTTAAAGATATACTTATCTCTAAACTCATCAAGCGTAACATCGCTGGTAAGTCTTTAGAAGAAGTGAAGACTGAGGGTATTTCTGGGGGCAATACAAAAGTGATTTATAAAATCGTAGACAGTATTGAAAAAGATGAAGCCAAAGAGATAGTTAAAGCCATTAAATCGTTGAAGTTAAAAGTAACTCCGTCTATACAAGGTGATGAAGTAAGAGTATCGGGAAAAAAGATAGATGATTTGCAGGCTGTGATGACAGAGGTGAAGACGTTGGATTTGAAAGCACCGTTGGTGTTTGGGAATTTTAAATAATACGGGGTGCTAATGCACCCCCCATGTGGAACTGTGATTAACAGTGTCCACCACCACAGCATCCGCCTGAAGTTGCAGGTTGTGCTTGTGCTTGTTGTGCTTTCATAGAGATGGCAAAGTCATCGCCATTTTCACTAAGTTCAAAACCATGTTTACCACAGAACTTTTCATTCATATGGTTTAACATACCTTGTGCTTTCATCATGGCATCATCTTTGTTGTCAAATGCGACATTGTTTTCTAACTCACTTCTTTTGAAGCATCCACATTCTTGATCTATATTTATAGTTGACATTTAAATCCTTTTGGTATAATTTGAGTGATAATAACCAAGTTAGATTAATAAAACTTGATTTTAAGTGTAATTAGGATAAATTCACTCTTATTAGAGCAAGAATCTAGAATAAAAAGCTTCAAATTTTAAGGGTAAACTATGACCAAAAAAATAGATAACGATTATGAAGTCATTGATAGTGTATGTGCGTACTGTGGTGTTGGCTGTGACATTGCAGCAGAAGTAGATATAAAAGAAAACAAAATTAAAAAGATTTTTGCTCACCCTGATGGAGCGACCTCTGAAGGGAAGCTTTGCATAAAAGGGACACATGGGTTTGACTTTGTTGACTCTGATGAGCGTATAAGAGTACCTCGTATACGTAAAAGTTTTTTAGAAAAAAATCCTCATATTAAAGAATCGATAGTTGATACTTTAACGGACTTAGATGATACATGGTATAAAACTGATTTGGAAGCTGCTACAACTGCTGGAGCTATGAAGCTTAAAGATATTCAAGCAAAATATGGTCGCAAGTCAGTCTGTTCACTAGGTGGGGCTAGAAGTTCTTGTGAGTCTGCCTACTACTTCCAAAAATTTACCCGTTTTACACTTAACTCTCCTCATGTTGACAACTGTGCTAGAGTATGTCACTCTCCATCACTTAAAGGTATGAGACTTACCATCGGTGAGGGTGCCGCATCTAACCCTTTTGATGACATCTATAAAACAGAGTTTATGATAGTCATGGGTTCTAACACCACTGAAGCACACCCTATAGTGGGTAACCGCATGATAAAAGCGGCACAAAATGGTACAGGTATAGCGTGTTTTGATGTCCGTGAGATAAAGCTTCATAAGTTTTCTAAGTACAAAGCCATCACGCCACATGAGTCAAATCTTCTTGTGTTAAATATGATAGCCTATACCATCATTACAGAAGAGTTATATTGTAAAGACTTTATAAAAAATAGAACGAAAAACTGGGAACATTTTAAAGAAAATATCTTGGCTGATCCATATGCTAATCCAGCGTTTTTTAGAGATGTAGAAGGCTATGAATATTTAGCAGACATGTTACCAGAAATAGCACGTGAATATGCTAGTAAAAAATCTCTCATTCTTTGGGGACTTGGCATTACAGAACATGTAGATGGTTCGTATGCAGTAATGGCTATAGTCCATCTAGCACTAATGACTGGGAACATCGGTAAAGATGGAGCAGGCGTAATGCCACTTCGTGGGCAGACAAATGTCCAAGGAGTGTGTGACATGGGCATGCTTCCTTACTATGCACCAGACTATCAAGCACCAAGAGAAGTAGGGCTTATGACGCCTCAACTGGTAGATGGTATGTTGGATGGTAGCATACGTGGTGTGCTGAACATAGGCGAAGACTTGACACATATACATCCAAACCTAAACAAACTCATAAAAGCGTTTGAAAACCTAGAACTTATTTTTGTGCAAGAACTGTTTATGACAGACATTGCTCGTCGTGCTGACATCGTTGTGGGTGTGAAGTCTGTGTATGAAAAAACGGGCATTTACATCAATGCCATGCGAAAAGTACACCTCTCAACACCTCTAGTAAAGTCAGACTTACCAGACGACTGGGAAGTGATAAAGCTTCTTGATGAAAAGATGGGAGGAGGGTATGACTTTAACTCTTCGGAAGACATCTGGGAAGATGTACGTAAGACGGCTACCAATAGATTTAAGGGTGCATCATACAAGGTACTTCGTGACAACGAAAAAGCAGGTATCTCTTGGCCCATTAAAGAAGACGGCACAGGTACGCCTGTACTGCATAGAGAAGACTTTAGGACACAAGACGGCATCGGAGCCTTTAGGTACCATGGTTATACACTCTCTGGTATGGTTGAAGAGATACTCAACAAGAAACTCAAAGGGTATCATTTAACTACTGGAAGAATAATGGCTCACTACAACAACTCTGCACAAACAAAGTACTCAGAGAAATTGATGAAAAAGCATACGGAAGACACTTTACTTGTGCATTCTGATGATGCAGCAGATTTTAAAACAGCACAAGTCATCTTGAAAACTGAATACGGAGAGACCAATCCTCTAACTGTAAAGTTTACCAGTAAAGTACAACCTAAAACACTCTATACGACATTCCACCATGCAAACTCAAAACTAAACCATATCTTTGGAGACAAAAGTGATGAGCTTATCATGACGGCCGCATTTAAGTCTTTACAGGTAGAGATAGTTCCTGTGGGTAAGGTTTAAGGTCGAAATTTGAGACCTTAGCGATTTAGTTATTTGAGAAGATGTTAGTCTTCTCCTAGTGCGCCTTTTTCTATCATTTGATTCATTGACTCTTTCACTACATTTGCTAACTCAAGCATTTTAGGTGGAAGTTCATGTCCTCCATGAATAGCCAAATCCATATTCATAGTATACAACCAAATGTCACCTTTTTCATCTTCTACAATGCCTACTCTACACGGCATAAAACCTATAAACTCACCTGAGTGTTTTAAGAATACATCTGCAATCGTAGGAGAACAATAAGAACGAATTTGAGTATATAACCCTCCATCTTTCATAAATTTACCACCTCTTGGCATGGTTTTTACATCTACTTTTGCTAGTCCGTGTTCATCTGCTATTTCATCCATGATTTCGTTTGCATTATCAATAGCCTCTTGCTTAGAGACACCATCTTCTATGAGAAGTTTTCGTTTGATAATCATACCTTTTGCAGGGTCACCTGATGTGAGTATGTTATCTGCCATGTCAGCATATAAACCTAGAGATTTAGCATCCATTTTTACTATACTTGAACCATATTTTATACCTATAAGCAATAAAGATATAAAAACTATACCTCCTAATAGAGTAAAAAAACTTTTTATTATTTTCAAAATTAACTCCTTTATGTTTGTGGATAATTTCCACGATTAATATTCTTTTCTTGTAATTTACTATCTCTCTAAGTAGATAAATTATTTTTAATAGATGGCTCCTTTTATAGTTATTGTTTTAATAATGGAGTTCAATATAACCTCTATGCAAACTTAGCATCTTTTTTTCTTCTAGTTTCTTTAAAACCCTAGAGATAACAGAACGAGAAGTATTTAATTTATTTGCCAAATCACTGTGTGTAATAGAGATAGTCTTCTTTTCATTTTTACGTAAAAAGTCCATAATTCGTTCATCTAAATTTTTAAATTTAACCTGTTGAATGGTCGTGGTTAACTCAGCAACTTTTTTAGCATAGAGCGTAATGATATAATTTTGATAGGCAGGTATAGAAGAGATAAATGCCTCCATTTCTTCTTTGTTAACCAGATAGCCTTCTACATCGGTTTCTGCTACAGCTGAGGGAATAGTGGGTATCTCTTTTACTTCAGAAGTAATTTGTGATAGACACTGTTCTCCTGCGTTTAGTGTATAGAGTGTGAGTTCTTCTGCAAAGTCAGTAGGTTGTGAATAGAGACGCACTGTGCCTTTTGTCACCAGTAGACTGTTACTACATATATCACCTTGATAGTGTATGATTGTTCCTTTTTTAGCAGACATAGGTTGCAAAAAAGAGCTAAACTTTTCTTTTTCTTCTTCTGTAAAATCTTTAATAAAAGGAAAAATTTCTAAATCTTCCATAAAGTCTCCTAAATTTTTATGGAAGAAGTATAGCCATTTTACAAAATACTATCAGCTACATATGTCACATAAGCATTTTTATGTCAAATAATAAGTGTATTTATCGGATAAAATAGAAGTAAAACATGTCAATATGACATATTTTTATCTACATCTCATTTATTATGTCATATTGCTTAGTATAAACTTGATGTCACAAATTGTGACATCAAGATAAAAGAGGCATAGAGATGAATGAATTAGGTATACCGATACATCATAAAATATTTACATTATGAGGCAAGTATATAATGCTAGATGAAGACTTGGCAGAGATGTATCAGGTTACAACGAAGAGATTGAATGAGCAGGTTAAAAGAAATGTTGATAGGTTTCCTAATGATTTTATGTTTCAGTTGAGTGAAAACGAGTATGATTCTCTAAGGTCGCAAATTGCGACCTTAGAGAATGGGAAAGGACAACATAGGAAGTATATGCCTTATGCTTTCACAGAAAATGGTGTCTATATGCTCTTAGCAGTACTCAAAAGTCAAGTAGCTATAGATGTGAGTATAGAGATAATGCGTACTTTTACAAAGCTAAGAGAGTTTACCTTGCATTACAATGCTTTGGGTAAACAGCTCATAGAACTTGAACGTAAGAATGACAAGCAGCTTAAAAAGGTGTTTGGCATTTCGGACAGTCTTGTGGAGGATGCCCAGAAGACAGATGAAAAAGTGATGAGGTTTATCAAAGATGCGTGAGTTACCTAAACTTTTTGGAGATCAAAGCGAAACATTGGCTACACAATTTTTAGAGCAAGAAGGCTTTGTAATCTTGGAGCGTAACTACTTTGCTAGGAAACTAGGGGAGATAGATATCATCGCTTTATGTGATGAGGTTTTGCACTTTATAGAAGTGAAATCTGGGAAATCAGATAGCTTTGACCCTGTATACAATGTGACACCTGGAAAACTTAGAAAAGTCATCAATTCTGCACACTATTATCTTAAAGTTAAAAATCTAAATCTAGCTTTCAGTATAGATGCAATTATCATTCGTGATGAGGAAGTAGAGTTTATAGAAAATGTTACGCTATAATTTAGGTACTAAAATGAAAAGATAACTTTATGACACTTACAGAGGGACAGTTAGAACTATTTAATAAAGATGGATTTATTGTTTTACGTAGTTTTGTAGAGGTTTCCCATTGTAATGATATACTGGATGAAGCAAAAAAACATTTAGAAAAAAAGATAGAACCGATAGAAACTGAAATTGGATATGACAGTAGAGATAAAAAGTATCGTACGTCTGTAACGGATTATAGTTCTCATGCGAAGGAAGAACATGTCATTGTCCGTAGGTTACGACAAGTGTATAGTCGTGCATCAGTTTTTAAAATATGGATGGAAGATATAAAAATACGTCCTATTTTGCAGCAAATATTGGGTGATCAGGTGGTATTGACTACAGCACATCATAATTCTATTATGACAAAGATGCCATATTATAGCACCAATACACGTTGGCACCAAGACAGACGATACTGGCAATATAGTGACGATAACCTTGTGAGTATTTGGTTGGCACTAGACAGTGAAACAAGTGAAAATGGCGTATTAGAGTTTATCCCAGGTAGTCACAAAATGAATTTTAGTATAGAACAGTTTGATGAAAAAGAATATTTGTCTGAAACAAATATACACAATCAAAAATTGATTGCACATAAAGTTTCTACAGATTTACAAAAAGGTGATGTGGTTATTTTTCATTCTTTATTGCTACATAGAGCAAATCACAATAGTACAGATAAACCAAAAATTGCATTTGTGTATACGGTAAAAGGATCAAAAACAGAAGCAAAAAAAGGTTCTCGTTCTGCAGAGTTTTTGGAAATTAAGTTACCCATGCTTTAACTCAGACAAGATAACTCCTAATAATACACAGTTCCTGCACAACTTATGTATATAATAAAAAATATAAGTTAAGACAATAGATTTATAATGAAATTACGGTATAATTTTTGAACTTATCAAATAAAGGAATAAATATGGCAAAATATGTAGAATTGACACAAGAAAATTTTGATGCAACAATCGCTGAAGGCGTAACAATGGTAGACTTTTGGGCTCCATGGTGTGGACCTTGTAGAATGATTGCTCCAGTAATAGAAGAACTAGCTGAAGACTTTGATGGAAAAGCAACAATCTGTAAAGTAAATACAGATGAACAGCAAGAAATTTCTGTGAAGTATGGCATTCGTTCTATCCCTGCAATTCTTTTCTTTAAAGACGGTGAGATGGTAGACCAAATGGTTGGTGCAGCTTCTAAAGATGCATTTGCAGAAAAAATAAACGCTTTACTATAATATGACGTTAAAGGGCAAAGCCCTTTGTAACTACGTTGACACTGGGTCTGCTTCAGCAGCAGGCTCATGCGACTAGTCGCAATTAAATTCTCTTTTAAAAATACTTCCTAATAAATACTTAACCAAGTTTTATCATTGTATAATTTGATTAATTATTTTTTCTTAAAGGAAGCATTCATGCTTGATTGTGCAATTATTGGTGGAGGTCCAGCAGGTTTAACTGCTGGACTTTATACCACACGTGGTGGACTAGAAAATGTTACCATGTTTGAAATGGGTGTACCAGGTGGACAAATAACAAAAAGTTCAGAGATAGAAAATTATCCTGGTTTTTTTGACAGTAGCAAAACAGGATTAGATTTCATGGATGCTTGGCAAAAGCAGTGTTTTCATTTTGGATTAAAGCACGAAATGAAAAAAGTAGAATCTGTAGAAAAGACAGGTAAACATTTTACTATTACACTTGAAGGTGGAAATACTGTAGCAGCAAAAACAGCCATCGTGTGTACAGGTGCAGTACCAAGACGAGCAGGCTTTAAGGGTGAAGATGCGTTTTATGGAAGAGGAGTTAGTACCTGTGCTACATGTGATGGATTTTTCTATAAAGATAAGCCTGTTACGGTATTAGGTGGTGGAGATACGGCACTAGAAGAAGCGTTTTTCCTTTCAAATATTTGTTCAGATGTGTATGTTGTTCATAGAAGAGATGTGTTTAGAGCAGCCCCTCCTACACTCGAACGTGCGATGAGAAAAGAAAATATTCATCTTATTACGGATTCGGTAATAGAAAAAGCTGTAGGAGACAAGATGGGTTTAACTGGTGTTGATATAAAAAATTTAAAAACAAATGAAATCACACATATGGACAATACAGGACTTTTTGTTTTTGTAGGACAAGATGTAAAAAATGATGTACTTAAAGATAAAAAAGGCAAATTCATTTGCAAGATGAGTACGTTGGAACAAGCAGTGGTAGATTTAAAGATGCATACATCGGTAGAAGGTTTATTTGTATCAGGTGATTTACGAATAGATGCACCCAAACAAGTTGTATCTGCTGCAGGAGATGGCTCTATTGCAGCATTACAAGTAATTTCATATATTCAGGAGCAACAATAATGGCTGAGAATCATAGAGTAGGGATAGTAGGTAGCACAGGAAGGGTAGGGAATCTCCTTATAGATTCTTTATTACATGATAGTGAGTTACCTTTAAGTGCTGTGCATGTTTTTGACGAGATTAAAAGAGATTTACCCAGTGATGTTTTGGTCACCAATAGTATGAAAGTATTGTTAGAAAATTGTGATATTGTTATAGACTTTTCTGCTCCAGTGGCTACACAGTCTTTATGTGAAGCTGCATTAGAAAACCCTACACCACTTGTTATCGCTACAACAGGTTTTACAGAACATCAGCATAACTTGATGATGGATGCATCAAAGAACATGCCTGTGTTATATGCATCAAATATGTCTGCTGGTATTGCATTACTGAAGCAACTTGTTGAACAGGTGTCAAGGACACTTCAAGATTTTGATATAGAAATTGTAGAACAACATCATAAACATAAAGTTGATGCACCTTCGGGTACAGCATTAACATTAGGTGAATTTGCTGCAAAAGGTAGAGGGCTTGATCTTAATGTTGTACGTGTAAGTGGTCGTGATGGACAAATAGGAGCCAGAACAAAAGACGAAATAGCTGTCATGGCACTTCGTGGTGGTGACATCGTTGGACGTCATACGGTAGGGTTTTATAATGATGGAGAATTTTTAGAGTTGAACCATACGGCAACATCACGTGAAACATTTTCAAAAGGTGCTATAAGAGCAGCCAAATGGTTAGTCAGCCAAGAGAGTGGATTTTACTCTATCAATGACTGTTTAGGAATATAAGATGTGTGCAATTGTTGGTGTTTTTGGAGCAAAAAAAGCTTCTACGGTAGCGTATTATTCGCTTTTCTCTATGCAACATCGAGGACAAGAAGCAACGGGGATATCTGTTGCAAATGGAAAGAAGATAACTGTTTATAAAAAACGTGGTATGGTTGCTGATGTTTTTTATCAAGATATCTTAGATAAATTAGAGGGTTCTTGTGCCGTTGGACACAACCGTTATTCCACTGCAGGATCTGAATCTGCTGGAGATGCACAACCTGTTTTTGCTAAATATAAACTTGGAGAAATTTCTGTAGTCCATAATGGAAACCTTGTTAATAAGCACGAAGTACGACAAGCACTTATTGATAAAGGTGCTATTTTTCAAACGGATATGGATACGGAAAATATTATTCACCTTATCGCTAAATCTGAGAAGGAATCCTTAGAAGACCGAATTAAAGATATGCTTACAAAGATAGAGGGTGCATACTGTTTAGCAATACAAAGTCGTAAGAAAATGTTTGTGATTCGTGATAGATTTGGTATACGCCCACTTAGCCTTGGAAAACTTAAAGATGGTGGATATATTGTTGCCTCTGAGACATGTACTTTTGAATTGGTAGGGGCAGAGTTTATTCGGGATATAGAGCCCGGAGAGATGCTTATATTTGAAGAGGGGAAGGAGCCAAAATCACAAATGATATTTAAAAATATAGATTATCATCCTTGTGCCTTTGAATATATTTATTTTGCGAGACCTGATAGTATTATCGATGGTAAAAATGTTTATGAAGTACGTTTAGAAATGGGTAAAAAATTAGCTAAAGAAACACCGGCAGAGATTGATTTGGTATTACCTGTACCAGATTCAGGAGTTGCTGCCGCACGTGGATATGCTGAAGAATTAGGTGTGCCATTTGAAATGGGGATTGTACGTAATCACTATGTCGGGCGTACTTTTATAGAACCAACACAAGCGATTCGAGATTTAAAAGTTAAAATGAAACTTTCACCTATTAAACATTTGATTGAGGGGAAACGTGTTGCAATTATAGATGACTCTTTAGTGCGTGGAACTACCTCTAAGCAAATTGTTCGTATGCTTAAAGAAGCAGGTGCAAAAGAAGTACACATGCGTATTGCCGCTCCTGAGATAAAGTACCCTTGTCGTTATGGGATAGATACTCCAACAAAGGAAGAACTTATTTCAACTAGATATACGCCAGAGGAGATAGCAAAAAACATGGGAGCAGATTCTTTAGGTTTTCTCTCTATAGAAGGATTAAAAGAATCACTTGGTACTGAAAGAAATTATTCATTGGTAAGTTTTGATGGTAAGTACTTTGCGGGTGGAAATGCAGACAGTCCTTCTTGTGGGTATTGTTAAGTCATTATTTTAAAAAAATCACAGAAATCTGTCTTTAGTATTTGAGATAAAAGTTAATAATACTTTACATTTATGGTCATATATGCTATATTGTTAATTGTTATTAACAAAAGGAAGCTATATTATGGATATATTTGCAAATAAATTACCTTCGGGTAATTTGACATATGACGAAGAGTCAAAAGAGTTTATCTTTAACTATACGCATGACAATCCCATCTCACTTACGATGCCCTATATTACTAAGAGTTATACATCACACTATCATCTACATCCTATCTTTGATATGCATATGCCTGAGGGCTATCTTTTTGAATTGCTTAAAAATCTGCTTATTAAAGAGTATGGTGAGTTAAATGATTATATACTTTTTTCGCATTTGTCAAAACATATAGAAGGTTATCTTACTTATGGAGGTATAGCTAAAGAGAGTATTTACTTGGAGCTAGATAAGGTGATAGATAGTGAGGAAGATAATCTTTTTTCCAAGCTTGTTTCTCAGTTTTTAAACCATTCGGCTATTTCAGGCGTACAGCCAAAAGTATTGGTTCATTTGTATGATAAGGCGACTTTGTCTAATAAAGAGTATATTGTTAAATCATTTGGAGAAGAGTACCCTCATCTAGCTGAAAATGAGTATTTTTGTATGAAAACACTAGGGTATGCAGGTATCAAAACACCAAAATTTTGGCTTTCTAAAAGCAAAAAACTTCTTATAATAGACAAGTTTACGTATAAAAAAGATGAAGATGCCTTTTATGCTTTTGAAGAGTTTTGTGCATTATTTGAACTGCATAAAGATAAAAAATATTATGGCTCTTATGAACAGATAGCAAAGGCTATTACAAAAATATCTACACAAAAAAAAGAAGATTTAGAGCAGTTTTACAAGATGATGGTAATGAACTTTTTACTTAAAAATGGGGATGCACATTTGAAAAATTTTGGTATTTTATATGAAGAGGGTATGCAAAAAAGATTTTTAGCTCCTGCATATGATGTGGTAAATACGCTTGCTTATTTGCCACATGATAAACCTGCCTTGATGATGTTTGGTAAAAAGATATGGTTTGATAAAGAACATTTACTTGAGTTTGGACGTAAGTATTGTCTCCAATCAGATAAGGAGGCATTGTTTGCATATGAAGTCTGTGTAAATGCAACACTACAAATAAAGTCTGAAGTAGAAACGTATGCAAAAGAACATAAAGTGTTTGCACCATTTGCAGAAAAGTTTGTTAAGATACTAGACTTTTCGTTAAATGAAAATAGTACAAAGACATATAAGGAATTACCAAATGGAATTTTATGAGATAGCAGAATCCATAAAAAAGAGAAGAAAAGAAAAAAAGTTAACGCAGAGCGAACTAGCAAAAAGTGTAGGTATAACAAGACAAACACTTTCAAAATTAGAGAATGGTTCACTAGATAAAATATCTTTGCAATTGTTTATAAAGATACTAGATGGGCTTAATTTAGAGTTAGGTATAGCTGAAAAAAAACCTTTTTATTATTTTGACCCTAAGTCAATATAGAGGCTCTTTTTGTAATGTTATTTCTTTCGTCCCTCTTTTTCTAAAATCCCAGACATCCCAAATCTTCTTGCTAACTCTTGTTTGACTCTATCAGGTGAAATGTCTCTATAACCTAATCCAACCAATGTATGATAAAGTAAATCCGCAGATTCATAGATGACTTGTGCATCATCTTCTTCGTTAATGGCTATACAAACTTCATCGGTTTCTTCACGGATTTTACTTAACATCAGTTCTTTGTCATTTAGTAGTTTTTTTGTCCATGATTTTGCTTCAGCAGGGGCATTTTTACGTTCAAGTATTGTATGATAAAGGGTATCTACTACACCATAAATGGCATCAGTATTGACTTCTTTTTCTAAGATTATTTTATTTTGTATGACAGAGGTAAAGAAACAGCTTTTTGTTCCTGTATGACAAGCAACACCATTTTGTTTTATTTTGAGTATAAGTGTATCTGCATCACAATCAAGAAGTATATCTTTGATTTCTTGAGTATGCGTGGAGCTTTCTCCCTTTTTCCAAATACGTTGCTTGCTTCTACTATAATAGTGTGCATAGCCACTATTAAGGGTTAAGGTATAAGCTTCTTCATTCATATAAGCAAGCATGAGGATTTCATTATTTTCATAGTCTTGTGCAATTGCAGGGATAAGGGGATTTTTTTTCCAGTCTATTGTCATTGTTTTCTCTCCAAACTTGTTCCATCTCTCCTGAGATAGAATGTATATACAAATTTAATGTTTGTTCCCATGTATTAAACTTGTATATACGTTGCACCTCTAAGAGGTGGAACGAGAAGGGTTATTATTCTGCTGTGACAGTTGTAGCTTGTTGCCCTCTACCTTTAGAGTCTACCCAAATGTTTGGTACCGCTCCACCAGGGGTTAAGAAGATTTGAGCGTTTTTATTTACTTTGAGAGCATCATTGAATTTCGCTTGTGTTTTGATTTGTTCAAGCTCAAGAAGTTTACGTGTCAACGAACTAGAGATAAGTGTATTTGCTTTTGCTTGTTCTTCTGCTTCTATACGAATTTTATCTGCTTCTCCTTGTGCTTCGATACGATTTCTCTCTGCTTCACCACGTGCAATTTCTGCAGCTTTTTGTGCATGTTGTTTTGCTTTTTCTTTTTCTTGTTCTGCAATAGTAACGTCTTGTTTTGCAGCTTGAACTTCTTCAATTTTTCCTTTAATCTTAGGAGGTAAAACAATGTTCCTAAGTTCAACAGATGAAAGTATGACAGGTTGGTTAGGAAGAGCATCTACTTTTTCTGTTACTTTGGTTTGAATGGCAGTGGCAATGGTGTTTCTCATTTCGGGGAGCTGTTCAGCAGTGTATTGACCTACAACATCACGTACCACTTCTCTTACTTTAGAGTTTATGATTTTTTCTTCCCAGCTTGATCCCCATTTTGCAATGGTTGCTGGAGCAGATGCTGCTTTTAAAGAGTATTGAACAGCAAGGTCTATGTTTACTGTAAGTCCACGTCTATCTAGAACAGGGATGGCTTTATTCTTACGTAAACCTCCCTCAAACCCTTTATATCTATCGCCTAATGCCTGTGAAGAATCATTGGTATAGGTAATAAGTCTAACTCGTGTATTTACAGGTATAACTTTTTGTAATACAGGGATAAAAAAATGAAGGCCAGGGTTAAGTGGTTCTGATTGGAATTTACCAGTGGTTACTTTTATACCTACTTCACCTGAATTGATAATTGTAAATGGTTTTAGTAAAAATAAGGCTACAGCAATTGCACCTAAAACAAGGAGCCAAGTAGGTAAACCTTTGGGCATGTTGTTAAGTGGGTTTTCAAAGTTGTTACTTCCTTTGTTCCCACCGCTATTGTTATTTCCGCTTGGTCTTTTCTTTTTAAAATAGTCGTTCATGTCTGCTGGCATAGTATGTCCTTAGTTGATGTATGTTAAATGTTGGATGTAGTCAGGGTTTTTCCCTGCAACTACATCAAAGTATGCTGTTTGCAATCGCTCAGTGATAGGTCCGCGTGAACCAGCCCCAATAATGCGTGCGTCTATTTCTCGGACAGGTGTTACTTCTGCAGCAGTACCTGTAAGAAAACATTCATCTGCAATGTATGTCTCTTCACGACTTATGCGGCGGCGAATAACTTCTATGCCCATGTCTGTAGCCAAGTCTATCACGGTTTGTTGGGTAATAGACTCTAAGGTATTGTCTGATGGAGGAGAGATGAGTTTTCCTTCTCTTACCATAAAGAAGCAAGCACCTGATGCCTCTGCAATGTAACCTTGGTCATCACGTAAAAGGGCTTCGTCATATCCAGCTTCGACGGCTTCAAATTTTGCCATTTGACTATTGAGGTAATTTGCTACAGCTTTTGCTTTACCCATACCAGAAGTGTTGGGTGTTCTGGTCATTGAAGAAATCTTAAGGCGTATCCCTTTTCTTAAACCTTCTTCACCAAGGTATGCTCCCCATTCCCATGCAGAAATAGAAACTTGTACAGGACAGTCTTTGTGGTAAAGTCCCATAACGCCATAACCCAAATAAACCAATGGACGTAAATACGCTCCATTAAAAAGTTCATTTTCTTGAAGGAGCTTTATTTGTGCAGCATTGAGTTCTTCCGCAGAATAAGGTACATCCATCAGTGTCATTTTTGCTGAGTTTAGCAATCTTTTTGTATGCTCATTAAGTTTAAAGATGGCACATCTCCCATCTACAGTAGGGTATGCTTTCGTACCTTCTATAGCACCGTTACCATAGTGTAGGGTATGTGTAAGAACATGCACTTGTGCTTCATCCCAAGGGGTGAGTGTTCCATCCATCCATATATATTTTGCTTTGTTCATCTGTACAGCCTTATTATCCATAAAATACAATCTTTCGGGTCTAAATTTAAGGTAGATAATAGCTAAAAAGCTGTTAATACTCCATTATATTGTAGAATGTTAAATGATAGATATTAAAAAAAGGATTATCTTTTGGGTAAAGTATATTTAACAGGTGCCGGACCTGGAGATATTGAATTATTAACACTTAAAGCATTACGTGTGATACGTGAGGCGGATGTAATCATTTATGATAGATTGGTTAATAAAGACATACTTAAAGAAGCAAAAAATACTTGTGAATGTATTTATGTGGGGAAAGAAAATAAGCATCATATTTTACCGCAAGATGAAATTAATACTTTAATGTATGAGAAATCTTTAATATTCAAAAATATAGTACGTTTAAAAGGAGGTGATTCTGTTGTTTTTGGAAGAGGTGCGGAAGAAGCACTCTTTTTAGTCTCAAAAGGCATTGCCTTTGAATTTATCCCTGGTGTGACTTCGGCTATAGCAGTACCTGAAATGGCAAATATACCTATAACCCATAGAGGGAAGTCAGTCTCTTTTAGGGTGGTTACTGGCTATGAAGCTCCTGAAAAAGGGTATGCACAGATTAACTGGGAGACATTTAAACAAGATGAAACCATTATTTTTCTTATGGGACTACATCAACTTCAAAATATTTGTACAGAATTGTTAAAAATTGGTAAACCCAAAAAATATCCAGTAGCCGTCATAAGCCGTGGAACATTGAAAGATGAACGTGTATGCATTGGTACATTAAATGATATTTATGACAAAGCTAAAGATTTACCCACCCCCGCACTCATAGTAGTTGGTGAAGTGGTAGGTGTAAGAGAATTACTAATGAGAGCAAAATAATGGCATTTTTACCTATATTTATAAATATTACAAATGCAAAGGTATTACTTGTAGGTGGAGGGTCTATCGCTGCTGAAAAACTTGAAAAACTTCTTGATTTTACAAAAGAAATTACGATGATAAGTAGTGAGGTAAGTGTAAAAGCACATACACTTATAAATAATCATGGTGTAACACTCCATCAACGTAGATATAAAAGGGGAGATATAAAAGGGTTTGATATCATCATTATAGCTACAGATAAAGGGACATTACACCAAGCAATCTATGAAGAGTCAAGAGGAAGTCGTATTTTAGTCAACTCCGTAGACAACATGGACTATTGTGACTTTATTTTTCCTTCTTATGTTCAGAATGGAGATTTAACGATAGCTTTTTCCACAGGAGGGGCATCTCCTGCTTTTGCAAAACAGATGCGTCGGCATTTTGAAAGTATTATTCCCGACTCAGTAGGGGAGTTTTTACAAAAGATGAAAATTTTACGTTCTACTATGCCTAAAGGAAAAGAACGCATGGCGTATTTTGAAAAAAAAGTAGAATCATACTTTACCCAACATTTTAAATAAGTGTAATCTAGTAGGTATGTGAAGAATATACACAAACTTAAGGATGTACTTTTAAATATATTTTTGATTAATGTATCTTTATAATGTAATGTAATTAGATATTAAGATATAAGATAATTAATAAAAGTAGAGGAGTTGTATTTAGATCACTTGTTTGAGTGCAGCGGTACTGATAGCTAATATCATTAGGTATCAAAAACAAAATGATCATCTTTGAAGACTTTTACTTGTATGAGAAGAATTAGATGTATATAATAGAAAAACTAGTATTACCATATTACACACTTATTGGGTTGAGAAATGGAACTATAGGCTTTTTAAGAAACCTACGTCATATCATTAGGTATAGTGGCTTAGCTTAAAGCTGATAGTCAAAATTATTGTTGATTACAATTATTAAGGAGAATCAAAAATGTCAAAGAAAATTACAGTTGGTCCGGTAGGTTATATGATCGATACGGCACCATCAATGGGTGTTGAACTTTCACCTGAGGGACAAGCATTACTTTATGGAAACATAGTAAGTGAAGAAGAGGCAATGAGAGATGCTGCTAAAGCATTGTTAACAATGGATAATCCAACGATTTTCCCTGGACCAATGGTTTTATGGGACTGGAAAGATGATGTAGCTGATAAATCAGCAGCAATTTTAGAATTGGCATCAGAAATTCCAAATTGTAAAATAATCCCAATGCCAGATTATAGACCTAAATATCCAAAAATTGATGTAAAGGCAGAGATTAACCCAAATCACCCTAACTTAACAATTTTAGATAATAAAATTAAAGCCTGTGTGTTTATCGGTGTACACTGTCATTATGCAAACCTTTCTTTAAGAATGATTAGAGCAGGGACTAGTTGTTATACAGTTGCAATGTGTGCTGAAATGGGGCATGAAGAAGCTATGGCTTCTATAAGAGATGTGCATGCAGCAGATGTTTTGAAATTTAGAGATATCGTAGTAGAAGTTAGAAAAGAACTTGGTATCGACTATACAGCTACAATGCCACCAGAAAATCCTTCTTTACCAAAAGAGGATTGGGGTGACCTTACGCCTGCTGATTATGGTGAGTACAGAAGTCTCATCATGAGTAGAAAAGGTGAACACGTTGCAGAAGTTGAATAAGATAAGGAGATATAAATGAGTTTAAATAAAAAACTAGTAAGTATGGATGTGCTCTTAAATGAGCTTCCAAGAGAAAAGCACTTTATTACAGGTGCGCAAGCAATGTCAGAAGCGGTTAAAAGGTCAAGTACAGATATGGCAATTGCCTATCCTATTACTCCGCAGTCAGAAGTAATGCACCTTGTTGGTGATATTTATGCACAAGGTCATATTAAAGAGTACTATAGAGCAGAAGAAGAGCTTGGTACAATGTCTGCAATCGCAGGTGCTGCTAGAGGTGGTGTACGTATGTTTACAGCAACTTCAGGACCAGGACTTCTTAGAGGACTTGAAGCAATTGTTTCATGGCCAGGACATAGAATCCCTTGTGTACTAGGTGTACTTACAAGAGTTATCAATGCACCACTTTCTATTCAGCCAGATAACCTTGAAATGGCATATTTGATGCATTCAGGTATCGTTATGCTTCATGCTGAAAATCAGCAAGATACATTTGACTTTACATTAGCAGCGTTTGCTATTACTGAAAAAGTAGATGTATATATTCCTGTTTCAGTATCAACAGAAGGTTTCTTTGTAACACATGCCAAAGGCTATGTAGAAATGATGTCTGAAGAGTACGCATTTGAAGAAATTGACCCTTATAAAGCACCAGTACCTGCAATGGATAACGAAGTGCCACCAGCGAGAATCCAAAGAGATGCACCTGTACAAAAGTCAAATTTTATGTCTTACTTGATTCACTCAGTATGGCAACAAGAGATTTGGGATTCAAATAGAAGAGCAATGAAGTATGTTTATCAGTATCTTGGTGGACCACTTGAAGTTCAAAACCCTGGTTCTGACATTATGTTAGTAGCTTCTGGTTGTGCAGCGGCACAAGCAAGAGAAGCACATAGATATGCACAAGAAGAAGGCTTAAGTGTTGGTTTTGTTAAAGTAAAATGTATTAGACCATGGCCTACAGATGAAATACGTGAAGCACTAGCAACAGCAAAAACAGTTATCGTTCCTGAACATAACATTGTTGGTTGGTTGTGTAAAGAGATCAAAGGATGTATACCAAATGGTGGTATTGTTCTTGAAGGTCCAAGAGTTTATGGTGGTATGACATTACCAGTTGAATTGATCATGACTGAGATTTACGATGCTCTTGGTATGGAATCAGAAACATTACAAGCATAAAAGGATTAAGAGATGAGTTTACAATATATGGTACCCGCGTCAAAATTTAAGAGATATCTACCAAAAGATTATGTCGAATTGGTAGATTATGGTCCGTTCGGAAAAGACTACTCTGAAGTAGGCGTAAAAAACATGGGTACATTTAAAGAATTAGTTGAAGAACACCCAATGTGTTCTGGTTGTTGGATGGCTTATTATATTAAGATTATCTTTGCAGCACTTCCAAACCCTGAAGATACAGTAACAATAGGAACAGCAGGTTGTGGTAGACTTGCTATTTCTCAAGCTGCTGTACCTTTCATTTATGGTAACTACGGTGACCAAAATGCAATGGCTTCTGGTATTACTAGAGCATTTAGATTAAGATTCCCAGATAGACAAAAAGATGTTATTACTATCGCCGGTGATGGTGGTATGATGGATATCGGTTTCTCTATGACTATGCATGCATGGTTTAGACGTGAAAAATTCACGACTATCATGCTTGATAATGAAACATATGGTAATACAGGTGGGCAAGAGTCTGGAATGAGTATGGAAGGTGCTGTACTTAAGATGTCTCCAAAAGGTAAAAACTTTGGTAAGTTACCTGCAATGCAACTAGCTATTACTGCTGGATGTGTTTATGTTGTTAAAATGTCTCCGACAAACATCAACAAAGCAGCAAAAGCTATTAGAAGAGCAATCTTTGCAGCGAGAAAACTTGGACCAACATTTATTCATGTATATACTTCTTGTAACATTGAGTATTCTATTCCTACTCCAGATGTATTTAGAGATGCTAAAGAGATGGAAAAAGGTCGTTTTGCATTTGAAGAATTTATGACACCTGAAGCGAAAGAACTATTTGCAGTGGTTGAATCTAAAAAGAAAAGAGAGGTAAGCTAATATGGGAAAATCAATTCAAAATAGAAAAAGATACAATATGCGTATTTCAGGCCTTGGTGGACAAGGGGTTGTTACAACTGCACATATCTTAGGTTCTTGTATGGACAACTCAGGTAAATATGCTTCTTTGGTACCATTTTTTGGTTCTGAAAAAAGAATGGCACCAGTTGAAGCATATGTAAGAGCTTCAACAGAGCCAATCTATGAAGTAGGTGAAGTGGTTTATCCAGATATTATTATGATTTATCATTCACAAGTTGTCACACATGGTAAGTCGTATACTATGCCTTTTTATACAGGGTTAAAGAAAGACTCTCTTGTTATTATAAATACAAGTATAGATGTACTTAATGATGAAGATATGGAAGTACTTAAAAAGATTAATGCTAAAGTAGTCCAATTTGATGCAACAGAGCTAGCAATTAAAATCGCTGGTACAGAACTTGCAACTAACATGGCTATGATGGGTATGTTATTAGGATTGACTGGATTGGTAACAGAAGATGATATTGAAAAAGCAGTAAGAGAAAGATTCTTGGGTAATTCATTTGTCGCTTCTGGTGGTACAGCATCACTAGATTCAGCTATTGAGAAAAAGTTTAAGAAAAAAGAAGATCTTCTTGCAAAAAATATGGAAGTAATCAATAAAACATTTGAATTGGCTAATTCTATTGACTTAACAACGGATGAATTGATAGTTAATTTAGAAGTTTAAAAAACATTTAATTTAGATGTATTGAAAAAAGTTAAATAATAATAAAGTAAAAAATAATACCGATAAAAGGAAAAAATATGTACTATGTAGCAAAAGTAAATTCTGAGATGTGTTCTGAGCACAAATGTAATATGTGTACACTTTACTGTCCAGAGGCAAACACATTGATGTATGATAAAGCAAACAAAACTTCATGGGTTGATGAAGACAGATGTAAAGGGTGTGCAATTTGTGTATACGTATGTTCTGATCTTCTTAATAGAGATTGTATAGAAATGGCAATGGTTACTCCAGACGAGTAATCTGTTTTTATATTGGGTTATTTTCCCAATGTAAAATAAAATACTTTTCTTCAACGAAGTAAAAAGTATAAGTATTTCCGTCATATTGTATAAGTTTTACTCTTATTTAAATAGAGTAAACTTTATACATTTATGACAGTGAAATACAAAAATTATAAATTATAGGAGATAACATGGCTAATTTAGGTCCAGCACATTATTCACCATATCCAGTGGCATTTTACGATGGTTTACTTACGCCACCAGAAGGCAAGGCATTATTATTGACTGAAATAGTTGATGAAGAAGTAGCAATGAGAGAGATTGCAAGAGTAATGTTAACAAGTGAGAATGCAACAATCTTTCCAGGTCCACAAGTTTTATATGCGTGGAATGATGAAGCAAAGAAAAAAGCAACACTTATTAAAGAGATGGCAGAAGTTTTAAATGCTAAAATGATACCTATGTATGATTATAGACCAAAATATCCTAAGATTGATGCTGAAGTTGAAATCAATCCGAATCATCCAAATCTCACAATTTGGCATAATAACATCAAGGCATGTATCTTTGTTGGGGTACATTGTCATTATGCGAATGTTGCATTAAAAATGATTAGATCAGAAACAGACTGTTATACCTCAGCTATCTGTGGTTTATCAGGTCATGAAGATGCAATGGCAACTATTAGAGATCAGCATGCAGCAGAGATGGCAAAATTTATCGAAATTGCAAAAGAAGTTAAAAAAGAACTTGGAAAATAAGGTTAGGAGATAACTATGAGTATAAAAAATATGACAGAAGAAAAAAATTGGTCAGGTCAGAAACTCGTTTCAACTGACTATTTACTTTTTGAGGCTCCTAGAGAAAAACACTTTATGACAGGTTCAGAAGTGCTCAAAGAGGCTGTAAAAAGATGTACAGTGGATGCGTCAGTATCTTATCCAATCACACCACAATCAGAAGCTGCTCACCTTATTGGTGAATTATGGGCAGAGGGATATGTAGGGCTATACTTTAGAGGTGAAAATGAGTTTGGCGTTATGTCGGAAGTACAGGGATGTTCAATGGCAGGTGCTAGAACGATCACAACTACTTCAGGACCTGGAACACTGAGAGCTATGGAAAACTTTCCAACTTGGTCAGGAACAAGAATTCCTTGTCAATTAATATTGATGGCAAGAGGTATTAACTCACCACTGACTATTCAACCAGACAACTTGGAAGTATCTTTTTTGTTAGAAACTGGATGTATGATTTGGTATGCGGAGAATGTTCAAGAGTTGTTTGATATGACTATTGCGGCATTTACTGTTGCAGAACAACCAGATGTGCATGTGCCAATTATTACCGCAGTAGATGGTTTTTTCGTTTCTCATACGAGAGAGTCTGTAATGCTTCCAGGGGATGATATAGCACTTAAACCATATAATCCATATGCAGCACCACTACCTCCGATTGATTCAGAGATGCCTCCAGGAAGATTTTTAAGAGATCCATTTGTTATGAAATCTAACTATATTTCGTATGCAACACACGCTTCATGGCAGTGGGAAGTAAGATCTGCAGTTGAAAGATCTAGACCATATGCTGAGCACTACTTGCAAGGTCTTGTTCATTCAACAGGTGATGAAGATGCAGAGATTGTATTTGTTTCTTGTGGTACTGCGTCTCATCAAGCAAAAGAAGCACATAGAGAACTTGCAAAACTTGGTATCAAGTCTAGAGTATTAAAGTTAAGAACTATTAGACCTTTTCCACATAAAGAATTAGAGGAAGCTACAAAAAATGCTAAGTATATTTTTGTACCTGAGTTTAATGTTGTTGGTTGGTTAGACAAAGAAGTGACACAATCACTTTACGGAAAATCTAAAGCTAAAATTATCGGTAGGCCAAGAGTTGCTGGTGGTATGAGTATGCCTGCTGAAGCGATACTTAAAGAAGTTTTTGAAAATACAAACGTAAAAGGGGCATAATATGTCAGTAGATATTTATAAAATTAATCCCGAGTTCAGGGACATCATGCCTCAAGAGATTATTGATCTCGAGGACAATGCAACATGGGCTGGAGAAAGCGTAGAAAAACGTGGAATAAATGACCTTACAGATAAAAAAGAAATATTAGAGGAGCACTCATTATGTGCAGGTTGTCCAGAAGCAGCAGCATTAAGATATATTCTTGCTGCACTTCCTTTACCTGAAGAAACAATCATTGTTAACTCAACTGGTTGTACTTCATTGATGTTTCCACATATTGCTCTACATACTGTGCACTCTATGTTTGGTAACCAAAATGCTGTTGCATCTGGTATTAAAAGAACATTAGATTGGAGATTCCCAGATAAAACTAAAGATGTTGTTGTTCTTGCAGGTGATGGTGCGACTATTGATATTGGTCTTGACTATACATTACAATCTTTCTTTAGACAAGAAAAAATCACAACAATTTGTTTTGATAATGAAGTATATGCAAATACAGGTGGACAAGAATCTGGTTCTACACCAAAAGGTCAAGTATTTAAAATGGCTCCAAAAGGAAAAGTTTTTGACAAAGTGCCTATGTGGGAACTAGCTGTGACTTCAGGTGTTGCATATTCTGTTAAATTAACGGCTTCTGCTCCTAAAAAGGTTGCAAAAGTACTTAGAGAGTCTATTTTGATTGCAAGAGAAATTGGACCAACATATATTCATCTTTATACACCTTGTATTCTTGAAATTGGTCTAGCGGCTAACGAAGGATTATGGGAAATGAAAGAACAAGATAAAGACAGATTTTCTGACTTTAAATATGTTTCTCCTGAAGCTGAAGATTACTTAAAAAAATGTAAAAAAGAAGGACTTCTATAATGGCAAAAGATTCGATAAAAATTAGAATGCCTGCTCTTGGTGGGCAAGGTGCAGTTACAGCAGCACATATTGCTGCTACTGCTGCTGATACGGTAGGTTACTTCGCGGTTTCTAACCCTTTCTTTGGTGCTGAAAAAAGAATGGCACCATCTGAGAGTTATACAAGAATAGGAACAGTCCCTATTTATGATAGAGGGGAAGTAATTTACCCTGATATTGTTATGATTTATCACCCACAAGTTATTACTATGGGTAAATCATATACTATGCCTTTTTATGCAGGTATTAAAGAAAATGGTCTAGTTATTATTAACTCTGACACTGATCTTTTAACAGATGTTGATAAAAAGTTTCTAGATTCTATGAATGTTAAAGTACTTACAAGAGACTTTACTAAATTTGCTATTGATATTGCTGGTACTGAACTTGCAACAAATATGGCAATGCTAGGTGCTCTTTTTGGTGCTCTTGGTACTATAAATAAACCAGCAATTGAAGAAGGTATTAAAGATAGATTTCTTAAGAAATATACAGCTTCAGGTGGTACGGCTACACTTGACTCAGTTATCGAAAAAAAGTTTAAGAAAAAAATGGATTTGATTGAGAAAAACCTTGAGACTGCATCTGCTGCTTACGATTTAACAGCAGAGTGGGCTAAAGAAGTTGGACTTGAGCCAATGCTAGAAGATGTTTCTAACGTTGTTGCTTAGTCACTATTGACTGTGTTTTTGCACAGTCAATCCTTCATAAGTACTATAAAAATATATTACGTTGTATTTTTCTAGTAGTTATTCTGCATATCCCCATTTATTTTAAGGTATAAGTTATGATATCCTCTTTTGTAATCACAGGATTTTTAGGTGTTGGTAAAACGACAATGCTTACAAACTCAGTAAAACAGTATTTTCCAAATAAAAAAGTAGCTATTGTTGTGAATGAATTTGGAGACATAGGTGTAGATAGTACTATACTTAAAAATGTGCACTCTGAAGTACTTGAAATATCTGAGGGGTGTATATGTTGTCAACTGGCTGAAGAGTTTGAGAGTGGTGTTCAAGAGATTATACAAAAATATGAACCTGAAATCCTCTTTGTAGAGACTTCAGGTGCTAGTGAACCCTTTCCCATCTATTATTCTTTAAATACGCTAGGAATTGCTGTTGAGGGTGTTATTTGTGTGATTGACAGTAAGAACTATAAGAACTATAGTGATGATGAGATATTTAAGTATCAAATAGGTGGTTCAAATATACTTGTGATTAATAAGAGTGACTTGGTAAATGAGAGTGAATTAAAAGAGATAGAAAAAGATATCACTGGTATTAAGGAAAAGTATAATATAAAAAATACTATGACAGGTGTACCAATATTTAAAAATTATTTTTTTGTAAAAACATCATATGGTGAATTGGATAGAGAGATATTTGAGGATATCTCATTAGGGGAAATAGAAAATCTTGATGATGTAGAGAAAGTAGCACAATCTACTAATCCATTAATTTCTAAAACAATATATATTAAAGAGACTACTTTTGATATGCTGGATAAGTTTATTACTACGCTACCTAAGAATATATATCGTGCAAAAGGTATAGTGAAACTTGTTGATATTGAAGATACTATGATTGTCAACAGTAGTTTTGGAGATGTACATTATGATAAATATGATGGGGAGATTAAAAGTTCATTTTTAGTACTTATTGGTAAAGAGATAGATACAACGATTACTATGTTGGAAAATGAATTTTATTTTGTAAATGTCCCTAAGTTCACACTTAAGGGGTAAAGTTTAGAGGATAGAAGGATTAATCCTCATCCTCATCTTCATAATCTGCACGTACTACAGAGCCTATGACTATTTCATCACCTCTATCTTCTGCTTCAAAGTAGTGTGTATGGCAGAACTCTTGGTTCATACGGCACTCTAAGATTTTTGCTTTCATTTGGGCATCTGCTTTGTCACTATATGTAAGGTTATTTTCAAACCCAGATTTTTTAAAACAGTTACATTCATTTTCTATGCGTACGGTATATACTTTTTCTTCTTCCATTATTTGACCTTCTTTATTTGCATGTATTAGTCAAGTTCTTTGATAACTATAAACTCTCCATTTTCATAGGAGTATACTTTTTTTGCTTCTTTGTCAATAATGACAGGGCGTATCCACTCGTTTAATATAAAGGGTTGTGCTAGTGAGTTTTCAACGGCTTTGCCTACTTTTTCAAGGGGAGCCTCCATGAATGTAAGTAGTCTTACAGGTTCATGGTAGGCTTCGCCTTCAACGATAACACTTTGTGTGGGTAGACCAATTTTCAAGTCACTATAGTTTCCGTTGTAAACCCCAATTTTAGAGACGACGTTGTGGTATACTTTAGAACCTGCCCCATAGACTTTGTTATCTACCGTTGAAAAGTAGTGCTCAAGGTTAATCCACTCTCCTACAACCAACGGTCCATCAAAGATACGTGTAAGGATGTCGGCATTGTCATTGTCTATCGTCCAGTCATAGGAGTGCATAAAGAGTCTGTTGTCAAATGATAAGTGTCTTGTTGAGTCTCTTGGTCCTGCGAAGACTCCTATGTTTCCAGCAAGTCCCCATTCTGGTCTTGGCTCTGACCAATCTCTTGTTTTAAGAAATAAATCTTCTTGTGTTTCTGCATTAGGTAAAACTTTAACTCTCTCTTCCCGTGAGGCTAGAGAAGCTGTTGAAAAATCTTTTTGGACTGTAGCAAAAAGTGTGCTTTCTTGTTCATCTAAATAGTGTGTATCATAAAAACTTATGACATCAGTTGTTGTTGTGTGTAATGCTGGCATAAATTTGATATCAGAAGGTATCTCTATCCCTTTTTCTTTTAGGGCTTCACGTACTTCAGGTTTGTTTGCAATCATACATAACGCTCTTGTATTTGGTAAAGATATACTTCCCCCACAAGCACCACAATCTAAGGCAGATTCAAAAGGATTGTTATCTGAAAGGCTTCCATGTCCTACGATGGTGACAAACTTAGGAAAGTCTTTAACAAGCCCTATCATTTTGAGTAGGTTTTCAACATACATTACTTGCTCTTCTAGGGTAAATCCAACGCGGCCAAGTTTCTCTTTTTGCTCCGAATAATCTTTACTGTTAATGTGGTAGGCATGTTTAAGTTTTTCAATCATCTTGTGAGAAACTTCAATATCCAGAGGTTTGTCAAATACCAAATGTTCCCACAATGCTTCAATACCTTCATCATCGAGTACATCATCAGATTGGGTGATGAGTACTTCATTGATGATATTGATATGAAGTTTTTTTACATATTTTTCTATCTCATCATGGTTTAGTTTGTCTAAGGTAAAGGTGGTTTTAGGCTTTTTGGCTTTAAGTTTTCCAAATATTTTTTCAGTCTTTTCTGGAAAAAATGTTTTTCCAAAAAGTTTAAGACCAAACATCCAACCAATGGCTTCAACCATGATGTAAGGGGTATAAGGGTTATTTTTTAAGTC
>Ga0256834_1000510_pt1 | contig 27924 bp, 27 predicted proteins | sample 4281140metaG_FD_190536 | JGI IMG/M metagenome (GOLD analysis project Ga0256834, IMG submission 190536) | Hydrothermal vent microbial communities from East Pacific Rise, Pacific Ocean - 4281-140 | ecosystem: Environmental > Aquatic > Marine > Hydrothermal vents | place: Pacific Ocean: East...
CAGCCGCTTGAGGTTCTGCGGCAACAGCGCCGGCCCGGCGGCGCCGAGGCGATCCGGCCCATGGCACTGGGCGCAGTGCTGGAGATAAATCTCGCGGGCGTCCTGGCCGGCGCTTGCACCTGTCCAGGCAAAAAGAAGCAGCAATGCCGGCAGTATTTTCATTGCAGGCCGATTTCCTCGTCGGTGAGATAACAGGCGGGATCTTCCGCCCAGGGATCATCGGTGAGCTGCAGCGCCCGTACCCGGGTGTTGCCGTTGCAGATGCCCAGGTAGGCGCAGCGGGCGCAGCGCCCTTTCACCGGCCGGGGCGTTTGCTTCAGCCCCGCCATGATGGGGTCGGAGGTATCCTGCCAGATTTCGGAAAAGGGGCGCTCCTTGACGTTGCCCAGGTCGTAGTGCCACCACATGGTATCCGGATGCACCCGCCCCTGGTTGTCGATGTTGGAGATGTTCACCCCGGAGCTGTTGCCGCCCCATTGCTGCAGCTTGGCCTGGATATGGGCGGCCTGTTCCGGATAGTTTTTTTCCACCCAGTGCAGGAGGTAGACGCCATCCGCATCATTGTTGCCGGTGACGAATTCGGTGTTGCGTCCGGCCTTGGCGTCCGCCATGGCGCGTGCGAAGAGCAGATCCATGGCCCAGCGGGTGGTTTGCAGAAACACATCGTCCTTGCGGTTCTTGTTGCCCCTGCCCGCGTAGTTCAGGTGGGAGAAATAGAATTTGTCGATTTTTTCATCGTCCATGAGCGTCAGCAGCTGCGGCAGTTGTTCCGCATTATCCTGGGTCATGGTGAAGCGCAGACCCACCTTGATGCCCCGCTCATGACACAGGCGCAGGCCCTTGATGGATGCGGCGAAGGCTCCCTCCTTGCGGCGGAACTTGTCGTGGGTCTCGGCGATGCCGTCGATGGAGATGCCCAGATAGTCGAAGCCCAAGGCGGCGATCCGTTCGATATTGTGTTCATCGATGAGGGTGCCGTTGGTGGACAGGGCGGTGTAGAAGCCCATGTCCTTGGCGCGGCGGGCGATGTCGAAGATGTCCGGGTGCAGCAGGGGTTCGCCGCCGGAGAGGATCAGCACCGGCACCTTGAATTGCTTCAGGTCGTCCATGACTTGGAAAATCTGCGCCGTGCTCAGCTCGTTGGGGAAATCCGTGTCGGCGGAAATGGAATAGCAGTGCTTGCAGGTCAGGTTGCAACGGCGGATGAGGTTCCAGATGACCACGGGGCCGGGTGGATTGCGTTTCGGCCCCAGGGGCGTGGGGTCGAGGATTTCCTTCATGAACTGGGAAATGCGAAACATCTTAGGGATTTCCTCCGGGCAGGCGCAGGCCGGTCTTTTTCAGGATGCGGGTACTGAACAGGACTTCGTGGCCCCGGTCGTTTTCTCCCAGCAGTTTGGCGATTTTTTCCACTTTCAGCATTACTTCGTCCCGGTCGCGGCCATGCACCATGGCGAACAGATTATAGTTCCACAGCGGGGGATGGCGGGGGCGGTGGTAGGCATGGCTGACGAATTCCAGCGCGCCGACCATTTCGCCGCAAATCTGGATGTGTTCATCCGGCACGTCCCAGACGCTCATGCCATTGCCGCGAAAACCCAGTACATAGTGATTGGGCACGGCGCCGATACGGCGGATGATGCCCCGGTCCTGCATTCTTTGCATGCGCGCCATGACCTGGGCGGGAGTGCCGCCCACTTGTTCGGCGATGGCCTCATAGGGCTTTTCCGTCAGGGGCAGGCCGGCCTGGGTGGCCTGGATGATAGCGCGATCCAGATCGTCCAGGGAGGCATTGGTGTCGGAAGCAATCATGCAGCCAGCCTATCACAGGGTGAAATGCAGCCCAATGAAGAACTCCTGTTTCTTGGGCATGTTGTATACGGGATAGCCGGTGCTTTCCTCGATTTCCCGCAGCACCTGCTGTATCCGTTCCGGGGTGTCCGTGGCCAATACGAACCACATGTTCAGGGCGTGTTCCCGGGCGTAGTTGTGGGCGACTTCAGGAAAGGCGTTGACCTTTTCCGCTACTTGTTCGAAGTCGTTTTGGGGAATGGACATGGCGCACAGGCTCAAGCCGCCGCCCATGCGCTCCGCGTGGTACATGGGGCCGAAGCGCGACAGGCGCTTGTCTTTCAGCATGGCCCGCAGACGTTCGAGGAGTTCCTGTTCGCCAATGCCCAGTTCGGCGGCGGCTTGCCCATACGGCTGTTCGCAAATGGGGAAACCATGCTGCAGCCGGTTGATGATGGCGCGATCAGTGGCGTCCATGGAGGATTTTGGTCCGGCTACAGATATTTGGCGCCGCGCTGCTTGAAACGCCGGCCGCTGAACAATACTTCATAGGGGATGTCCTGCAGGTTTTCCGATTCCACCAGGCTTTCGATGTAATTGAGCACCCGCTCCCTGTCCTTGCCGTGGATCATGCAAAACAGGTTGTAGGGCCAGTCGGGCAGGCGTCTCGGGCGCTGGTAGCACAGGGTCACGCAGGCGTGTCTGCCCAGGGCTTCGCCCACGCGCTGCACCTGTTCGTCCGGAACATCCCAGACCACCATGGCGTTGGCGGTGTAACCCAGTTCATGGTGGCGCACCACGATGCCCATGCGCTTGATGATGCCGTCTTCCTGCATGTTCCGGATGCGCTGGATGACGGTTTCCTCAGCCATGCCAAGCTGCCTGCCCAGTTCCGCATAGGGGCGGCTGCTCAGTGGAAGTCCGCCCTGGATGAGGGCGATGAGCTTTTGATCCTGCGCGTTCAGCACCATAGGGGAAAGCCCAGGTCGATATGGTATTGCTGTTCCAGGGGCAGGCTCATGACCTTGCAGCCGGTGCGGGCCTGAATCTCGTTCAGCACTTCCTCCAGGCGCTTCTGCTCTCTGGCGGTGACGACAAACCACAAGTTGAATGCATGCTCCCGCTCGTAGTTATGGTTGACTTCTTCATAGCTGCTGATGATATCGGCGGCCTGTTGCAGCCGGTCTGCGGGAACGGAGATGGCGGCCAGGGTGCTGGTTCCCAGGCGTTTGGGCTTGAGCACCGGACCGACCCGGCTGATAAAACCCTGCTCCTTGAGTCTGCGCAGGATGTCCAGCACCAGGGCCTCGCTGGTGCCCAGCTCTTTGGCGATGTCCGCATAGGGCGTGGCGGACAGGGGAAAGCCCTTCTGGTATTCGTTCAGCAGGCGTTTTTCCAGGGTGGACAGTTCGGGTTCGATGGCTGTCGTGATGCTGGGATAGTTATTTACTGCCGGGGCCGCCATGGTCACAATCCTGTCTGGTGCGCGCGGTTGGTGAAGAAAATGCCGCTGGGTTTTTCCGCCTTGAAACGGGTTTTCAGGGTCAGGCTTTGCGTATCATAGATCTGTATTTCATCCTTGTCGCGCACGGATACCCATACTTCCTCTCCGCGCGGGGTGAATTCCATGTGCAGGGTTCCCTTGCCGCTTTTCAGGGTCTTGATGATTTTCAGGGTTTCACTGTCGATGATCTGCAAGGTATCATTGTCGGGGAAGGCAAAGTTGACCCATAACTGCCGCCCGTCCGGCCGGGCCATGACAAATATGGGTTGGCCATGTACGGCGATGCGCCCGCTTTCTTTCCAGTCCGAGGTGTTGACCACCAGCACCTCATGGTGGCCCACCGCAGGCAGAAAGGCCTGGTTGCCTGCAACCGCCCAGCCTTCCAGGTGCGGCATCTTGTATACGGGAAGCTGCTGCTCCCCCTTGCCGTAATGGTCGAGGATGCGCGTCACGCCTTTTTCCGGATGCCACAGATCCAGCAGCGCCAGTCCGTCTTCTCCGAACAGGCCGCTGATGTAGTAGCGCCCGTTCGGGGTGACCAGCCCGTCGTAGGGGAGGCGGCCAATGCCGGTGAATTTTGTCAGCGCGGGTTTGCCCGGCTGTTTCATGTCCAGAATCCAGATTTCGCCAGTGTCGTACAGGGAAAAGACGAAGCGCTGTCCGGGTGCATCCACCAGGCCCACGGTTTTGGAACCCTTGCCCTTGGCTGTGGCCGTAGCCGGGATGTCTGCGACCAGGGACAAGTCCGCCGCGGAAAAAACCTTTACTCCGCCGGGCACATAATTGGATACCGCAATGAGCTTCCCGTCCTGGGAAATGGCGCCGCCAATGCTGTTACCCCCCTGGATTACCCGTTTGTCCAGGGCGCCGCAGAGGATATCGATCTTGCTCAGCCCGCCGTCCCGCCCGAATACATAGGCATAACGCTCGTCCCGGGAAAACACCGCAGAGGCATGGGAAAGATCGCCCAGTCCTTTCACCCGGAACAACACCTTGTGGGCGCTGGTGTCGATGACCAGTACGCTGCCGCTGGCGCGTTCGATGATGATGCCCATATCGCCGGTGCCCCGGGTCAGGCATTCTGCCTGCGCCATGGTCGGCAGCATCAGCATCAGGGTGAGCAGCAGTTGCTTCATCGGCTTACTCCTTGCTTCAGTTGCATGGCCAGCCACTGGGCTTCGCTGGGAGAAAGAAAAGGCCGCCAGGGAGGCATGGGCGTGCCCGGGCGGCCATGCAGGATGGTGGCGACGATCTGTTCGTTGCTGAGGCGGCGCAAGGCCGGCGGGGTCAGGGGCGGCCCCAGTCCACCTTCCAGGCGCATGCCATGGCAGGAGCCGCAGTCATGCCGCAGCAGGTGCAGCAACTCCGTTTGCCGCTGGGCGCCGGGACCCGCATTGGCGCAGACCACCGCGCTGCTTCCCAACGCGAAGGCCGCCAGCATGGTCATTCGAAACAAGTTCATCAGTGGGCGGCTCCGAACCATTGAATTACGGTTCAATGTACCGTCAGCCATCCTGGCCAACATTGATGGAGGTCAAATCATTTTGCTTTGTCCCGGCTGCGGCAAGGCGAGTCTTCGGCATGGAAAATCTTGTGCCCTTCCTCGAGAATGAAATCGAGAAAGCTCTGCGCCACCAGGGAAAGGTGCTTGCCCTTGAGGTGGACGGCAAACCAGCGCCTGGTGACGGGAAAATCCTCCACATCCAGAACGGCCAGTTTGCCCGTAGCGACTTCCAGACGAATGCTGTGCAGGGACAGCACCGCCACGCCGATGCCGGCGAGCACCGCCTGTTTGATGGCTTCGGAACTGCCCAGTTCCATGTAGGGGGTCACGGAAAGGTTTTTTTTCTCGATGATGCTGTCCACCACGCCCCGTGTGCCTGATCCCGGCTCGCGGGTGATGAAGCGCTCGCGCAGTACTTCCTTCAGTTTTAGCCCGGTGCTGCCTGCCAGGGGATGGGCGGGCGGGGCTACAAAGCCAAGGATATTCTCCAGAAACGGTTGGCTTACCAGCCGCTCGTCTTGTGGAACCTGGCCCATAACCACGAAATCGTCTTCGTTGTTCAGCAGGCGTTCCATCACCCGTGCGCGGTTGGTGAATTTCAGATGGGGTTCCACGCCGGGGTGCAATTGCAGGAACTGTCCCAGCAGATGGGGCATGAAATATTTGCCGGTGGTGACCACGGCCAACTGCAGGGGGCCTTCGATGCGCCCCTTGAAGGCGTCGATGCGTTGATCCAGTTCTTTCAGCCGTAGCAGCACATCGGTGGCGGTGGCAAACACCGCCTGGCCTGCCGGGGTGGCGAAGATGCGCTTGCCCACCTGTTCCAGCAGGGGGATGCCCGCCTGTTCCTCCAGTCGTTTCACCTGGATGGAAACGGCGGGCTGGGTTAGGTGCATCTCTTCCGCCGCACGGGTAAAGCTGCGGTTGCGAACCACGGACTCGAACAGTCTAAGTTGCTGAATCGTCAGATGCATGGATTGTCCATAAACATATATATATGCAAAACATAATAACAATTAATTTTTGTTTTTGCTTCCCGGGCGTTAAAGTTTTTCCCACGCTCTGGCCGACACAACATCGGCAATCAGGGGTCAGGGTGGCAGCCCAGGGCTGGCCCCCAAAGATTTCAAACACAGATCGAGGATCTAGAATTATGGCAGATAAAATCTATAGCGCGGGCGTCAAGGAGTACCGGGAAACCTATTGGGATCCTGATTATACGCCCAAGGACACCGACATCCTGGCTTGTTTCAAGGTCATTCCCCAGGCGGGCGTGCCCCGTGAAGAAGCCGCCGCCGCTGTGGCAGCGGAGTCTTCCACCGGCACCTGGACCACTGTGTGGACCGACTTGCTCACCGACCTGGATCACTATAAAGGACGGGCCTACGCCATCGAGGATGTGCCCGGTAACGATGAATCCTTCTATGCATTCATCGCCTATCCCCTCGACCTGTTCGAGGAAGGCTCCGTGGTCAATGTGTTCACTTCCCTGGTGGGTAACGTGTTCGGTTTCAAGGCCGTGCGCGCCCTGCGTCTGGAAGATGTGCGTTTCCCCCTGGCCTATGTGATGACCTGTAACGGTCCTCCTCATGGCATTCAGGTGGAACGCGACATCATGAACAAATATGGCCGTCCCCTGCTGGGCTGCACCATCAAGCCCAAGCTGGGTCTGTCGGCCAAGAACTATGGCCGCGCCGTTTATGAAGCCCTGCGTGGTGGTCTGGACTTCACCAAGGACGATGAAAACGTCAACTCCCAGCCCTTCATGCGCTGGCGTCAGCGTTTTGATTTCGTCATGGAGGGTATCCAGAAGGCCGAGGCCGAGACCGGGGAGCGCAAGGGCCACTACCTGAATGTGACCGCCCCCACTCCTGAGGAAATGTACAAGCGGGCCGAGTACGCCAAGGAAATTGGCGCGCCCATTATCATGCATGACTATCTGACGGGCGGTTTCTGCGCCAACACCGGCCTGGCCCAGTGGTGTCGTGACAATGGCATGCTGCTGCATATCCACCGCGCCATGCACGCCGTGCTCGACCGCAATCCCAACCACGGCATCCATTTCCGCGTGTTGACCAAGGCCCTGCGTCTGTCCGGCGGCGACCATCTGCATTCCGGCACCGTCGTGGGCAAGCTGGAGGGTGACCGTGACGCCACCCTGGGCTGGATCGATCTGATGCGTGAATCCTATATCAAGGAAGACCGCAGCCGCGGCATCATGTTCGATCAGGATTGGGGTTCCATGCCCGGCGTCATGCCCGTGGCTTCCGGGGGTATTCATGTATGGCATATGCCCGCCCTGGTATCCATCTTCGGCGATGACTCTGTGCTCCAGTTCGGTGGCGGCACCCTGGGCCATCCCTGGGGCAATGCAGCCGGCGCCGCCGCCAACCGCGTGGCCGTGGAAGCCTGCGTCAAGGCCCGCAATGAAGGCCGTGAGTTGGAGAAGGAAGGCAAGGAGATTCTCACCAATGCCGCCAAGTCCAGTCCGGAGCTGAAAATGGCCATGGAAACCTGGAAGGAAATCAAGTTCGAGTTCGATACCGTGGACAAGCTTGATATCGCCCACAAATAAACCGGTTTGCCGGGGCGGGTTCTCGCCGCCCCGGTCGCCAATGAACTCGATCCCCAACGAGAGGAACAAGACATGAGTGAAGTACAAGACTATAAATCCAGCCTGAATGACACTGCCAGCCGCAAGTTCGAGACCTTTTCCTATCTGCCGGAGATGACAGCGGAAGAAATGCGTCAACAGGTTGAATACATCGTATCCAAGGGCTGGAATCCGGCCATCGAGCACACCGAGCCGGAAAACGCCTTTGGCCATTACTGGTACATGTGGAAGCTGCCCATGTTCGGCGAGACTGATGTGGATCACATCCTGTCCGAAGCCGAGGCCTGCCACAAGGCCCATCCAGGCAATCATGTGCGCCTGGTAGGGTACGACAATTTCGCCCAATCCCAGGGCGCTGCGATGGTCATTTATCGCGGAAATATGGGATAACGACTAGGCTTTTCTCCCGGCTTCACGCCGGGAGGCTTTTTCCGGATGCCCGCGAGAGCGGACATGGGGAAAAGGCAACCCAACAGCAATCTGGAGGCAGTATGAACGCAAAGATCGATTCCCATCTGGAGCAACTGGCCGGACAATACCGGGTCGAGAACGAGCCCTTCTACCGCACGGTGAGTGATGAGGTGGAAACCTACGAAACCGCCTACGCAGCACGCATGCCCATGATGCTCAAGGGCCCTACGGGCTGCGGAAAATCCCGTTTCGTGGAGTATATGGCCTGGAAACTGGGACGCCCGCTGATCACCGTGGCCTGCAATGAGGATATGACTGCCTCGGATCTGGTGGGCCGTTTCCTTCTCGACAAGGATGGCACCAAATGGCATGACGGCCCCCTGACCCTGGCGGCGCGTATCGGCGCCATCTGTTATCTGGATGAAGTGGTGGAAGCGCGCCAGGACACCACCGTGGTGATCCACCCCCTGACCGACCACCGCCGCGAACTTCCACTGGACAAGAAGGGCGAGCTGCTCCGGGCGCATCCGGATTTCCAGTTGGTGATCTCCTACAACCCCGGTTACCAGAGCCTGATGAAGGATCTGAAGCAGTCCACCAAGCAGCGTTTTGGCGCCATTGATTTTGATTATCCCGATGCTGAAACCGAAGCTGAAATCATCTCCCGTGAAGGCGGGGTGGACAGCGACATGGCGAAAAAACTGGTGCAGATCGGTCAGCGCGGCCGCAACCTCAAGGGGCACGGCCTGGATGAGGGCATATCCACCCGCCTGTTGGTGTACGCGGCGCAGCTCATGGGCAAGGGATTGGATCCGCTGGTGGCCTGCCGTGTGACCCTGGTGCGTCCGCTTACGGACGATCCGGATATGCGCGACACCCTGGACGCCGCCGTCACCACTTTCATCGAATAATCCAGGAGCTGCGCCATGAGCGTGAATCTCGACGATTATCGTGAAAGCCTGGTGAAGGTTGCGCCCGAGTTGGCGGATACCCTGGATGCCCTGTTTCATGAAGCGGCGCGGAATATGTCCGCCACTGGCTTGCAGGACTACATGCAGGGCGCCCGGGGGCTGGCCGATCTGGGCCGGGGTGGAAATCTGGTAACCAGCTTCCTGGAGGAAATGCCCGCGGTGGCGAAGGAGTGTGGCGATGATGTGATCCGTGACTGCATCAGCGCCGCCATGAAACTCTCTTCCATGACTTCCGGCGGGGTCATCTCCCTGCTGTTCGCTACCTTGCCCACGGTGGCGCGGCGCCTGGGCGACCCCGAGCTGTTGCGCCAGTACCTGGGGCTCATCCATCAGCTCTCGGCCCGGGCGGCGCGGGGGCTGCGTCCCATGCTGGAGGTGATGGACGAGCTGCTGGAGAAACTTACCCTGTCGGGGCTGCGCCGCTGGGCGCTGTATGGCGCCCAGGCCTATGCCCGGGATCTTCAGGGGCAGGTAAGGTATTTCGGCCTGGAAACCGAAGATTCCCGGGCCGTGCTGCAGAAGGAGCGGCGCGGCACCCTGTTTATCGACAGCCAGCGCAAGGTCAATTTCTATCTGCGCGCCCTGTGGGGCAGAGATTTTTTTCTGCGTCCCACGGCGGCGGATCATGAAGGCTTCAAGCCCTATCTGGAACAGCGGGTCATGCACTTGCCGGATGCATTGGACGACGTGGGCGGCATCTCGGGGCGAGAACTGTACCGGGCCATGGCCACGCATCTGGCAGCGCATATGATGTATACCCCGGAACCCATTTCCGCCGAACAGCTCAGTCCTGCACAGATGTTTTTCATCGGCTTCATGGATGATGCCCGGGTGGAGTACAATGCTGCCCGGAATTTTCCTGGCCTGCGTACGCTGTGGGGCAGCTTGCTGCGCCTCGATTACGAGCAGCCGCCGGAGCACCCCAGCCTGGGCCTGCTGGAGAAAATGGCCGCCAGTCTGCTGGATCCCGCTCACCCCCTGGCGGATGACAAGCTGCGGGCGCTGGTGGAGAAGTTCCATGCTCAGATTGAAGCCAGCAAGCTGGATCCCATGTTTTCCTGGCATATGGGGCTGGAGCTGTTCAACGAACTGTCCGCCCGCCGGGAAGTGCCCAGCTTGCGCCTGCTGGAAAAACTGCGCATTCCCTACCGGGATGACAATCGCCTGATCTGGGATTTCGACGAGTTCGCCTGGCAGGATTCGGCGGAGTACATCGCCGCCAGTCAGCGTCAGGTGCGCAAATATGTTTCCGCAGTGGAAATGGCCAATGAGGTGGATTGCGAGCTGGCCGGTGATGATGCCCAGGAGATCTGGGTCTGCGCTACCGAGTTCATGCCCTATGAGGATGCTGGTGAGGCTACGGTCAGCTACAATCAAATGTGGGGCAAGGAGCCGGTGTCCGATCCGTTCCACTATCACGAGTGGGACTATCAGGTGCAGCTGCACCGCCCGGACTGGGTGATGGTGTATGAGCGGCGTCAACCCAAGGGGGATCCGGAGGATATCGAGCGGATCCTGCTGGAGTACAAACCCATCACCCAACGCATCAAGCAGATCATCGATATGATGCAGCCCCAGGGTGTGCAGCGGGTTCGCAATATGGAAGACGGTGATGAGATCGATCTCAATGCCGCGATTGCTTCCATGATCGATATCCGCATGGGGCGGCAGCCTGATCCGCGCATCACCATGCGCAATGTGCTGAACAACCGTGATCTGGCTATCGTGGTGCTTCTTGATCTATCCGAATCCACCAATGAAACCATGGCCGGTTCGGACAAGACGGTGCTGGAGCTGACCCGTGAGGCTTCGGCCCTGGTGGCGACCGCCATCGAGGGCGTGGGTGATGCATTCGCCATTCACGGTTTTGCTTCTGATGGCAGGCATGATGTGCATTACTACCGCTTCAAGGATTTTGATCAACACTGGGATGAAGATGCCCGGGCGCGTTTGGCGGGTATTCAGGGTGGACTTTCCACCCGTATGGGCGCAGCCCTGCGCCATGCGGGTCGGCATCTGCTCAACCAGCCCCAGCGCAAGAAACTGATTTTGCTGGTTACCGATGGTGAGCCGGCGGATATCGATGAACGTGATCCTCAGCATCTGCGTTACGATACCCGCAAGGCGGTGGAAGAGCTTGCCTCAAAAGGAGTGCATAGTTACTGTCTGACCCTGGATCCCAATGCCGATCACTATGTGAAGCGCATCTTTGGCATCAACAATTACACTATCGTGGATCATGTGGACAGGTTGCCGGAGAAGCTGCCGGCGCTGTTTGCCAGCCTGACCAAATAGGGCGCTGGCGGATTTCGTGATTGGCGTGGAGGTTCTGTGGTGAGCCGTTTTGGGGAAGTGCCTCCCTACGCCCGGCGTGCAGAGCAGGTGGACGCTTCGCTATACAATCTCTGGCGCCGCGCCCGTCTGGATCTGCGCCTGCATATGCACTCATAGCGGCCTGGCGGCCATTCTGTCCAGTCCCTGAAACCAATGGCCGTCGGGCTGACAGTCATTTCACATGCACCATGCCCGTCATTTCCGGATGGGGGCCGCAACGATAGGGGAAGCTTCCCGCCTCCTTGAACACCCGCTCATAACTGTCTCCGGGGAACAGGTAATCGGGTTCCGGCTCGCCCAGTTGTTCGAACCAGACGTTGTGGTACTGGCGCTTTTCCTTATTGATCCAGCGCACCTTGTCGCCTGCCTTGATGGTGATTTCCTGGGGCAGGAACTTGAACTTGATGATTTCCACCTCTGTCAGCGCCGGTTCCGCGGCATTGATCAGGTTGGCGGACAGCATCAGGGCGATGAAAAGCACGGTCTTGAAGGCTGTTGTCATCTTTGCTTTCCTCCATGTTGTCCCATGGGGATATATTACGCCTTGAACGTGAGAGCGACCACTGTCGCCAGGCAAAAAAAAGCTGGCAGACGGATGCCTGCCAGCTAACATGTTGCAGAAAGGAAATTATTTGCCGACTACATTGATCTCGGCTTCATCATTGTCCAGTCCCAGCTTGTAGCCCAGGGATACATGATGGAAACGGGCGTTGCTGTAGTCATCGTGAATGGCGAAGCTGAAATCATAGAGCTTGCCAGGTTCAAGAGCGATGTCCCCGGGCTTGCCAGTGTTCAGCTTGCGCTTCATTTCGACCACCCAGGTGTTGCCCTCTTTGGTGGCGTTTGCGTCGAACTGGCCGCCGCCGCTCATATGGCGTTGCTCCAGCACATAGCCGTTCTCGGTCTTCTTGCTGCCTGAGGAATAGCGCATCAGATCCATGAAATGACCCGCTTCCAGCTCGGCCTGGATTTCTTCCGGGCTCTTGAGCTTGTCCCAGCCGCCACGTTTCTTGCCCCGGCGGCCCTTGACCTCGATCTTGGTGCGGCTTTCCTTGAGGTACTTGGTCACGCCCTGTTTGAGATCCAGCACCTTGGCTGCTTCACTGGCGTCCAGGGTGGCTTGATCCGGAGCATGGGGCATGGTGCGGGCATCGTGATGACATGCGCCCCAGCATCCCGCGCGATCTGCATATTCCACTGCGTCAGTGGTGAGCATGATGGCGATTTTCATGGGGTTTTCCGGATCCATCTTGCCGCCTTCCACGAAAGGCACGGCAACATGTTCCGTATCCTCCCATTCGAAGCGCAGGTAGAAGTTTTCCTGGTCATGGGCGGCCTGCACCTTCACCGGGATGCTGGCGCGCTTGCCGGGAATGGGCGTCGGCTCGGCTTTTTCGCCGGTGACCATTTTTACGCCCATGTCAGCGGTTTCCTTGTCATGGCAGGTGGTGCAGCGGTCGCCGCCCTTGTCGAAGGGCCGGGCGCCGCCATGATCGCGGCCATTCAACACCCATTCGATGGAGGTCTGCCCGGGATAGAAGATGGTGATCTCCCGGTCGGGTACTGCGCTCCAGTCAACGCCAAATGCGTCGCCTGATGAGGCGGCGGCTGCGCTTGCTGCTGCGCCGGCGGCAGGGGCTCCAGCGCCGCCTTGGGCGGCAAGTGCTGCGGCAACGGCGGCTTCAATGCGCTTTTTCTCGGCTTCCTTGGCGGCTTTGGCCGCTTCCCTGGCCTTTTCCTTCTCGGCCTTTTCCTTGGCGGCCTGTTCGGCTTCCATGGCTTCCACTTCTTTCAGCCCCTGTTTATACATTTCCGGCACTTCGCGAATGAACTTGGTATTGGGCATTTCCAGTGCTTCCAGTTCTTCGTCACTGAGTTGCTTGCGCACGTTCTTGTGGGCAATGCCCTTGTGGCAATCGATGCAGGTTTGTCCGGTTTCAAAAGCATTGAGGTGCTGTTTGCGGGCCCGGGGCTGCTGGAATTTGGGGTTCATGGATTCGAAGTTGTGACAATTGCGGCATTCCCTTGAATCGGTCTTCTTCATGGTTTTCCAGACGTTCATTGCCAGTTGCAGGCGTTTGGCATCAAACTTCTCTGGCGTATCCACGTCTCCAGTGATGTAGTGATGGTACAGCTCGCGGGTTGCCTGGATTTTGCGCACCACTTTATGGATCCATTCCTTGGGGACATGGCAGTCAGCACAGGTCGCCCTGACGCCGGTGCGGTTGGAGTAATGGATGGTGGGCGTGTATTCCTTATACACGTTGTCTTTCATTTCGTGACAGCTGATACAGAATTCCAATGTGTTTGTTCTTTCCATACCCCAGTTGAAACCGCCCCAGAAGAGGATGCCAATGAGGAAAAAGAAGAAGGCGGCACCTATCCCTGTGCGTTTTTTGGTGTTGCGTTTTGTTTCTGTCATGGCGATTCACTCCAATATATTCCGGACGGGTGCGCTTGTGGCCCACTGCAATTGGGAAACGGGGAATACGACCGTTTCCGGGGAGAAAAAAGACGGGCATGGGCAGAGAACCCATGCCCGTCTCTGGTTGATTACACCTAGACCATCAACATCAGGTCACATGGTGTGTACGGTTATAGACATTGAACTTACCCGTAGGCGCGTAGAAGCCCTTGATTCGGGTCTTTTCCTTGAGCGTCTTGGCGTCGAAGATCACGATTTCGCCGTTGGGCTTCTTGGAATCCTTGCGGTTCCAGACGGAAACCCAGACTTCGGAACCGTCCGCGTTGAACTCCATATGCACGGCGGCATAACCTTCCACTTCGGTCAGACGGAATGTCTTGACGATTTCCCGGGTTTTCTTGTCGATAACCTGCACGGACTGCTGCACCTCGGGCTCGGGGTGCTTGGTCTGGTCAACCCAGACGTAATCCGATTTGGGATGGGTGCGGATGAAGACGCCCGGACCATCGGTTTCCACGGTGTAGCAGATTTTCCACGCCTGGTCCTTGTGTCCGGCGGGATCGTTGCCCCATACCGTGACCAGACCCACGCCCAGATGGGGCGTGCCGCCTACAGGGCCGCATTTGGGGTCAATCCAGTTGGCGCCGGGGCCTGGATGAGGTAGCTTGTCGGTATCGATAATGGCTTCCAGTTTCTGGGTGTCGGTGTCCACTACCACCATCTTGTTGGAGGCGTTGGCCGCGATCTGGAAGTAACGTCCGGTGGGATCGAAGAAGCCGTCATGCAGGAACTTGGCCGTGTCCATCATGGTGATCTTCAGGTTGTCGATATCGCTGTAGTCCACCTGCCACATTTGTCCCAGCTCTTTCATGGAGACCAGCCAGGTCGGGTGGTTGGGCGTATCGTAAATGGCGGCAACGCGGGATTCGTTGACGTATTCGCCATCCACGTTCACGCCGCGGGAAGAAACCACTTTCAGCGGCTCCATGGTGGCTGCGTCAACGATAACGAAATGGGGTGGCCAGTAGCCGCCGCCCACAACATATTTGCCATCGCCGGAGACCGCAACGTCACGGGCGTCATAGGCGATTTGCACTTCGGCCACTTTCATCTTGTCCGGCGTCTGCCACAGATCGATCTTGGTCAGCTTGCCATCGCGGCCCATGGTGTACCAAAAGCGACCGGGATCCTTTGCTTTTAGCGACTTGTTGTGTTCCGCAGCTTTCAGTACATGTACAGCGTAGCCGGTTGGAATATGGGCGACGATTTCATGCTTGTCTCCATCCACCACGGCCACCTTGCCCACATCCCGCTCGATGACCAGGAAGAAGTTTTCCCAGTTGCGGCCATGCAGCGGTTTGCTGGGATAATCCTTGGGATCGACATATACCTTGTGGCGCTCTTTCATCAGCGCAAGAGACATTTCCGGTGGAATGGGCGGCTCTTGCTGGATGTATTTGGCCATCAGGGTGATTTCTTCCTTCGACATGATGTCGTTGAAGTTGTTCATGCCCCCTTCTGTGCCATAGGTAATGATCTTTTCCAGACGTTTTTGCCCCAGCTTGATGGTATCCTTGGGCAACAGGGCTTTACCCGTTGCGCCCTTGCGCAAGGTGCCATGACAACCCGCGCAACGCTGGAAGTAGATGGTCTTGCCTTTCTCAAAGTCTGCCTCGGACATTTTTGGCGCCTGGTTGGCGGCGCCTGCCGTGGTCGCAACACCGGAAATCGCAAGGCCGATGGCAATGCTCAGAGCGGATGTACGGAGTTTGGTCTTTAACATTTCAGATTACCCCACAGTTGGTAAATTGAACCGAAAAGGAGTTTCTCCGGTTCCCAAAAAAATTACGTTCACTGTATTTTTTACAATGATCGTTGCATGGTAATGTGAACTCTGTCCGGGGAACTGACATTGACCTACATCAAGCAAGGTTTTATATAATCAAACGCTAATATGTTTCTCCCGGATCTGTGACATGGAAACAAATAATGAATGCAAGATGTTGATTTTGAAAGTGGATTAACAGTCTTCAAGTGGGCCTTTGCGCTTTGATGAAAAACATATTTTAGTTTGCTAAATCAATATGTTATGCCTTGACGGCGGATGGGTTTCCGGGGCGGCGGTTTATGTTATGGTATTTCGGTAGAACCTATATGGATGGTGGGCTTGTTTGCATGATAGAATCCTTCAGCAAGTATGTTTTCAAAATAGAATGCAGGTGATTTTTATGACAGCGAATGTTAACCAACTCGGTGATGAGGATCTGACCCTTACGGAAACCGCGCAGCAAAAAATGCAGGAACTGGCGGGGCAGGTGGAAGAAGATATAGAGGGTGTTCGGGTATACGCCACGCCCGGCGGTTGCAGCGGCATCAATTTTGGCATGACCTTTACCGACCAGGTCAGTGGCGAGGACAACGTGCGGGAGTACGAAGGTTTCAAGCTGATCGTTGACAATGGCACCATGGGTTATCTGAAAGGCGTGGAGATCGATTTCGTGAGCAACGATGGTGATGATGCGCGTTTTGTGTTCAACAACCTGCAGCCGGTAGCCGGCAGCGGTTGCGGCACTTGCAGCTCCAATACCGGTGGCGGTTGCGGCTGATTTCCGTTCCCGCTTCTGCGCAATGAAAAACGGCGCCGCAAAGGCGCCGTTTTTTTGTCTGCTTGCTGGCTCCCCTCGTTCAGGAGGGTTTGAACACCGCCAGCAATATGATGACGATCATCAGAACGAGAGGGAATTCGTTGAAATATCTGTACCAGGTGTGAGAATGGCTGTTTCTGCCGTTGCGAAAATCGCTTACCAGTTTTCCGCACCAGAAATGGTAGCCTACGAGTACTGCCACCAATAGCAGTTTGATATGAATCCACATCATGCTGCTGTATGCCGCCCAGGCGCCATCCAGCAGCATCCATATGCCGAACACTAGCGTCAGAATCATCCAGGGTGTTACGAAATAATAGAGCTTGCGCTCCATGACTTTGAATTTTTCATCCAGAACAGGCTCGTCCTGGGACATGGCATGATGGACGAACAGCCGCGGCAAATAAAACAGGCCGGCAAACCAGCTCACCATAAAGATCAAATGCAGCGCTTTTAGCCAGGGCCATGCAGACATGATGTTTTCTCCTCGAATCAGGTTTTGGGTGGTGTTCCGGTGGTTGCTGGTTTTCGCAACCAGCTGGACAGGGTTGTGCCTGCAGCCTTGAGCAGTCGCCAGACCTTCGGCAGCAGCCAGATAGCCAGCAGTATAAAGACCGCCAGCAGCAAAACAAACAGCCAGGGATAGTTGAGCGCTGTCCACAGGCCGCCGATAACCGCCGCATCTTCTGTTACCGATGCGGTCCAGTTGCTGACCGGTTCCGGCGAGGTATTGATCAGCGCACGGGCGCTGGTCTTGCTCACATGGCTGGTTGTCGCCAGGCTTCCGCCAAGAACCAGCCCCACGAGTTCTCCGGCAGCGCCCATGTCCAGCCCCTGGGCCGCACCTGCCGCCATGAGCGCTCCTGCGGGGATGCGGATAAAGGTATGCAAGGCATCCCAGAGGCTGTCCAGTCCGGGAATCTTGTCGGTAAAGAATTCCACCACGAACATCAGGCCGGCAGCGCCCATGACCATGGGGTTGCTGAGGATTTCCAGGCTTTGCGGCAAATCGACCTGGCCGCTTGCGCCCATCCATCCCAGAACGAGCATGGCGGCATACAGATTAAGCCCGGATGCCCAGCCGGCGCCCAGCATCAAGGCGATGGATTGTATGGTTTGCGATTCCATGGGTGGATTGGTTGGGCGGCGAGGCGGCTAAGGTGATCCAGTATGTTGTAGAATATGCCTTCTCGTAACAAGAATTGGAAGTGGAAATGATCAAGGTCGGCATCGTGGGGGGAACCGGATATACCGGGGTGGAGCTGTTGCGCCTGTTGGTGCGCCATGCCGGCGTGGAGCTGTGTGTGATTACCTCCCGCTCGGAAGCGGGCAGGGCCGTGGCGGATCTGTATCCCAATCTGCGCGGCTATACCGACCTGAGTTTCACCGTGCCGGACGAGGTGGCGTTGAAAGCCTGTGATCTGGTGTTTTTCGCCACGCCCAATGGCATCGCCATGCAGCAGGCGCCGGCGTTGCTCGAGGCGGGGGTGCGGGTGATCGATCTTGCGGCGGATTTCCGCATCCGGAATCTCTCGGTATGGCGACAATGGTACGGCATGGAGCATGCCTGCCCCGAGCTGGTGAAAGAGGCGGTATATGGTCTGCCCGAGCTGTTTCGTGAAGCAATCGCCACCGCCCGTCTGGTTGCCAATCCCGGCTGCTATCCCACTGCCGTCACCTTGGGCTTCCTGCCCTTGCTCAAGAGCGGCAAGGCTTGCCTGAACTCGCTGGTTGCAGACTGCAAATCCGGTGTCAGCGGTGCAGGCCGGGGCGCCAGTACGGCCATGCTCATGGCGGAGACCGGGGAGAGTTTCAAGGCCTATGCGGTTTCCGGGCATCGCCATCAACCCGAGATCAGCCAGAACCTGGCGCGGGCTTTGGAGAGGGATGTGGATTTGATCTTCGTACCCCATTTGCTGCCCATGATCAGAGGCATTCACGCCACCCTGTATGCCCGGGTGGAGGGAGCGCCGGATTTGCAGCGCTTGTATGAAGAAACCTATGTGAATGAGCCTTTCGTCGATGTCATGCCGGAGGGTTCTCATCCGGAAACCCGTTCCGTGCGGGGTGGAAATATGTGCCGTATTGCACTGCATCGTCCGGGAAATGGCGATAGGGTGGTGATCTTGTCGGTGATCGACAATCTGGTCAAGGGAGCGGCTGGCCAGGCGGTGCAGAATATGAATCTGATGTTTGGAATGGAAGAAACCATGGGCCTGGATCTGGTGGGTTTGCTGCCTTGAAGCCGGTTTCCACAGGAAATATCAAGCCCATGCGCATCAAGTCACCGCGTATCGTGCATCAACATGAGCGCCCGTGGCGGTGGCGGCTGTTGTTGGCGTTGGCGCTGCTGGGGGCGGTTGGATGGCAGGCATACACCTGGGGCGTCAGGCAGGGAGGGTATGACCGGGAGCGCAGCACTGCGGAGATCGCTGCGCTGAAAACCGCATTGGAGGAGCAACAGGCCGCCATGCGCGACCTGGAGGCCGCGTCCGTGCGTTATCGTCGGCAGGCGGAGATCGAACAGCAGGCCAGCCGGGAGCTGCAGCAGCAGTTGATTGCGGCGGAGGACGAAAGGGCGGCGTTGAAATCCGAAGTGGAAATGCTGCGCAGTCTGGTTTCCAGCGATACCGGCAGCCTGTATATACGAAATCTGGTATTGCGGCCGGGGGAGCTGGAAAATCAATACACCTACAGCTTCACCATCGTGCAGGTTCTGGAAAAAGTGAAAACCACCCGCGGCAAGTTGGTGATGAAGGTATCGGGAAAGCTTGATGGAAAAAAGAAACGTCTTGACTATGCGGACTTCTCCGGCGGCGAGGAAAAGGCGGTGAAGCTGGCGTTTTCCAACTACAAGGATGTGACCGGGGAGATGCATTTTCCCCAGGGTTTCGCACCAGAATCGATGCTCATCGAGTTTTTGCCGCGCAACAAAGAACTGAAAAAACTGAGCAAGACCTTTGTCTGGCCGGAGTATTTGCAGGGTATGGAATAATGGCGCGTGTGAAAAAGCTGAAACTACCTCCTATTGCAACAGTGATCGGTATCGATACCCGGATTAGCGGCGACATGATTTTCGTCTCGGGCCTGCATATCGATGGCCTGGTGAAAGGCAATGTAACCGGCCTGCCGGATACCAAATCAACCCTGGTCATCAGTAAAGGCGGCAGGGTGGAAGGTGATGTGAAGGTGGAAAACCTGATTCTGGACGGCATTATTATCGGCGATGTGTACGCGAGCAAGCGGGTGGAGCTGGCGTCTGGCGCCCAGGTTACGGGAACAGTGCACTATCGATTGTTGGAAATGGCCATGGGCGCCCAGGTGAACGGGCAACTGATTCATACGGACAGCCCGGAGGAAGAGGGTGCTGAAAATGCCGTTCCGGAAAACAAAGCTGCTGTTTCTGACGACGCGGGGTAAGGGCATTTTCGCCCGCGCCGCGCCGCGCCGAAGAGGCGCTGCCTCCGTAATGATGGCAACCCCGGCAACCCGAATTTGGTTGTCGGGGTTTTTTCTTTCCGGGCAAATTAATACTTGATAGTTTTACTTGGTAATTCGATAATGGAAAATATATGGTTAACAGACCAGGAGTGCAGTGAAAATGTCTGAACAAGCGCAAACTTCCGGTACCATGCTGACATTCTCATCGGCGGCTGCAAAGAAAGTTGGTGGCATGATCAAGGAAGAAGGCAATCCAAATCTGAAGTTACGGGTTTACATCCAGGGTGGCGGCTGCTCTGGGTTTCAGTATGGTTTTTCTTTTGATGAGGAGATCAATGAAGGTGATGAAGTCGTTGTTACCGATGGGGTGACCCTGGTGGTCGATCCCATGAGTCTGCAATATCTTGAAGGCGCGGAAGTGGACTACACCGAGGGTTTGCAGGGCGCCCAGTTTATCGTGCGCAATCCCAACGCCACGACCACCTGTGGTTGTGGCTCCTCTTTTTCCGTATAGCCATCAGGGTACTTGTCCCCTATCAGGCTTGCTCCGCGGCAAATACCAACTGGTTTCTGCCTTGCTGTTTGCCTCTGTATAGCGCTTCATCCACTGGCTTCAGGCATTTGTCCAAAGATTGGTTGCAAGTGCATTGGCCAAGGCCGGCGGTGATGGTGAGCTTCAGCTCCTCGTTTTTCCAACGGAAATGGTGATGCGCTACTGTCTGGCAGAGGCGATCCAGGATATCCGCGGCTTCCTTCTGGCTGGTGTTGGGCAGCAGGATGATGAACTCCTCTCCGCCCCAGCGCGCCACGATGTCGTTTTCGCGCAAGTTGTTCCGCAGGATTCTGGCCATTTCCTTGAGTACGGCGTCTCCGCAGTCGTGGCCGTACATGTCGTTGAAGTTCTTGAACAGGTCGATGTCCAGTAGCGCCAAAGCGCATTCCTCGCAGTTTTTCTTTTCGGCCAGGGTTTCCTGAAACTGTTCGATAAATGCGCGCCGGTTGAGCATTCCGGTCAGGGCATCGGTGCGGGCCAGTTGCGCAAGTTGTTGATTGGCTTCGGTTAATGCCTTGGTTCTTGCGCCAACGCGGTCTTCAAGCTCCAGGTTTTGCCGCAGGATGTTGCCCATGCGCCAGCGTATATAGGCATAGATCAGGCCGCCCAGCAGCAACACCAATAACACTCTGGCCCACCAGGTCTGATACCAGTGAGGCAAAATGCGCAAATGCAAAATACTGGGCCGGGCGCTCCATTTGCCATCAGCGTTGGTCGCCTTTACCAGAAAATCGTATTCTCCTGGGGGCAGGTTGGCATAATGGGCAAAGCGCTCTCTGGCGCTGGTTACTACCCACTCCTTGTCTATGCCCTTGATTTTATAGGCATAGTCAATGTGGTTTGGACTGGCGTGACTATCACTGGCGAATTCCAGGGTGATACTGGACCACTGCGGCGGAATCACCAGGCGTTCCATATAGGCGATGGGTTTGGTCAGAGGGCTGGATTGCGATCCCATCTGCATGGGGTGATTGTCGAGGCGCAGGGCGGTAAAGATCACCTTCGGCGTGACCGGGTCGTCGGTGATCCAGTCGGGTGAAAACACCGTCATGCCGTTGGTGCCGCCAAAGTAGATGAGTCCCTGCTCATCCTGGATCCCGGAGCCAATGTAGTAGCCCTCGGAAAAGGCGCCGTCTTTGTCATGGTAGTTCTGAATCGATCCGTTGTCGGGATTCAGACTGGTGATGCTGCGAGTGGTGGTGAACCAGATGCGCCCGTCTTTGGATTCGGTGATTGCGCCAATGGCGTTGGAGGCCAGTCCCTGCTGCATGGAATAGGACACCAGTTCCGCCTGTGCCAGATCATGGTCGGGGCCGAGCTTCATTTGAAACAGTCCGTCTCCCTGGGTGCCGACCCAAATGCTTTGGTCTCTGGCCTGGTACAGGTAGGTGACACTGTTGAAATTGTGTCTGTTTCCATCCAGGGTGCTGAGAATGGTCGCAGACCGGGTATCAATCAGGTGTATTCCATCCAGGGCGCCGGCCAGTAATCGGGAGGCGTCCAGCAGCCACAGGCCATAGCTGTGGGGAATGTCCAAGCGGGCTACGATCTTCCTGTTGCGGGGGTCGTACTTGAGGAGTTCCGTGGGCCGGTTCAACCACAGATAGCCCTCCTCGTCTTCAAGAATCTTGACAAAGTAGTAAGGGGTGGCCAGTTCAGGTGTCTGCAAGACCCTTGTGCCGGGAGGCAATCTTCGCAAACCTGTGGAGCTGCCTGCCCATAGCGTGCCATCACGGGAAATGAATACGCCATATACGGTGGCTTTTGCCGTCTGTGGCTGGTTGTCTGCTGTGGGTATGATGGAAAAACGCTCGCTGCTGGATTTGCGGTGAACCAGGCCGACGCCGGTGCCAATATAGATCCCTCCATCAGAGGTTTTTACGATGCCGAGGGAACGCTTGTCTGGCGTACCCAGGTCGTTGGCGGGAACGATTTTCCCGAAGCGCGCCAGATAGGGAGACATGCGGCTGACTCCGCCAACAGTAGTGCCGATCCAGATATTTTGGTTCCTGTCGGTATACAGGGCGAGGATGGAATGATCATGGAAGCCGGATGGGCGGCGGTGCGCATCCGCCAGGGTGATCATTTTGGCGTTCTTGTCCAGATACAGATTCAGCCCGCCTTCCGAGCCGATCCAGATGTTTCCCCAGAGGTCTTCCGTATAACTTCTGGCGTTCCAGAAGCGTAGGGAGTCCGGGTTTTCCGGCTGGTGCTGAAAGTGTTTGATCAACTTACCGCTGTTGGCGTCGAGCAGCAGTACACCCTCTTTTTCCGTGGAGACCCAGAGCCTGTGCTTGCTGTCCAGAAAAAGCGCATTGGTGCCCTGACCGTGTTTTCCGGTAATTTTCAGAAACCGTTGCTCCAGTGTTAGGTTCCGGGGATCGAGAGAGAATATGCCCCAATGGGTAGAAACAAGAATATTCCCTTCGGGCATCAGCAATAAATCGTGAATGGTCGAGTTTTGCGGCCTGAGCCCGGGGATCTCGATTTTATGCACCAGCCTGCTTTGCATATCCAGGTAATACAGGCCCCGCAAGGTTCCCATGAATACCCGTTGCTTATATACCAATAGTTTTTTGACGTCGGAGGCGCTGCCCTTGCCTTTTTCGCCAGAACCTATCTGATGGTGTCGAAAGGTTTCGGTGAGGGGGTCGTATTCCTGTAATCCTCTGCCTCTGGTGCCGATCCACAAATGTCCTTTTTCATCTTCGGCCAGGGCGCTGATAAAGTCCCGCGCCAGGGAAGTGGGTTGATCCTTGTCGTGACGAAAAACCCGGACTTTATACCCGTCAAAACGGTTGAGGCCATCCTGGGTGCCAACCCAAATGAAGCCTTTGCTGTCCTGCAGGATGGTATTGCCAGAGACTTGGGACAGGCCCTGGCCGATGGAGAGGTTGGCGAATGAAATGCTGCGATAGCGCAGCACATCATTGTTTCCAGCGGTGGCGCGGGGGATATACGCCAGTGAGAAAAACGCTATTGCCAGCCATGCCGTAACGGCTGAGATATTGGGCAGCTGCCTGTACATCTTTTGATTATAGCGACAGCTGATAGGGATAGAAAAATAATAATGCCTTGTATTTTCGCGGGTTTATTGGGGGTGCGCAAAAAGGCGGGAAATAAATCAGGCCGGTCCGTGACTCCGGCTGCTTGGATTGTTCAGGATCGCAGGAGTGGAGCGGGGTAGATTCCCCCTGCTATCACCGGACGGGAGGCGCCGGTTACAGCAGGTATGTTTCCGGGCTTTCCGCGCAGCGTTTGTCTGGCCAGCCAGGCGAAGGCCATTGCCTCCACCCAGTCCGGGTCAATGGCGGCCGCGCTGTGATTGGTGGGTGTTACCAGGACAGGATGCAGTTGCTGCGAGAGCGCGTCGGTCAGCGTATTGTTGTGCACTCCGCCGCCACATACCAGAACCTCCTCGGTATCTGGCGCCCATTGCTGGATGGCATGCAAAATGGCGTCGCAGGTCAATTGCAATAAGGTCGCCTGGATGTCTTGTGCTGCAAGCTTGGGATGATCTCGTAGTTTTTGCCTAAGCCAATTCCATGAAAAATACTCGGTTCCCGTGCTTTTGGGCGGCGCCAGGGAAAAGTACTCGTCGTTGAGAAAATGCTGCAACAAAGGCTCCTGAACCTTGCCGCTGCGCGCCCAATCGCCATTACGATCAAAACAGCGGCCTGTATTTTCTTGTGTCCAGCGATCCATCAGGCAATTGCCGGGGCCGGTATCGAAACCGCCGCTGACCTTGCCGTTTGCCGGAAGAATGGTGATGTTTGCAATGCCGCCGATATTCAGGATGACGCGATTGCGTTGCGGGTGTGCAAATACGGTCTGATGAAATGCCGGAACCAGAGGGGCGCCTTGCCCTCCCGCGGCCATGTCCCGGCGGCGAAAGTCCGCGACCACGGTGGTGCCTGTTCGTTCGGCGATGGTGTTGGGATCCCCGATCTGCAGGCTGAAAGGCGCTGGATGGTGTGGATGGTGGCAAACCGTTTGCCCGTGACTGCCAATGGCGTGGATGCCGCCCTTCGTCATCCCCGCTTCTTCCATCAGCCGACATGCCGCTATTGCAAACTGCTCGCCGCAGCGTATATCGAGTTGACCGAGCTCCTGCAGATTGATGACGCCATTGCCGGCCAACTGCATCAGCCCTGTTTTCAGCGCTTCGGGCCAGGGATGGGAAAGACTGTGGAGGAGCTGTGGTTGTTCCCCCTGAAATGCCACCAGGGCGGCGTCGATGCCGTCCATGCTGGTGCCGGACATGAGTCCGATGAAATATTCGCTGTGACTCAACGTGCCGAAGCTACCATGGTCTTGGCGCGCAACTCATCCAGTTGCGCCATCAGGGGGGCGGTGAGTTTCTTGAATCTGGGGAGCTCGTTTTTTGCCAGCCGAACGGTTTTGGGCAGTTTGATGGTCAGCGGGTTGCGGTGTACGCCATTCACGCGGAACTCATAGTGCAGGTGCGGGCCGCTGGCCAGTCCGGTGCTGCCGACATAGCCAATGATCTGCCCTTGTTTTACCGCCTTGCCGTTTCGCAGTCCCTTGGCGAAGCGGGACAAATGACCATAGACCGTGGTGTATTTCCCGCCATGGCGTAGAAACACAACATTCCCGTAGCCGCCTTTCTTCCCGCGGAAGACCACTTTGCCGTTTCCGGTCGCCTTTACCGGCGTACCTGTGGGGGCGGCGTAATCAACGCCTTTGTGGGAGCGCCAGCGTTTTAGCACCGGATGCCAGCGCTTGCGGGTGAAGCGGGAGCTGATGCGGGCGAACTTCACCGGGGTGCGAATAAAGGCGCGCCGCTTGGCGTGGCCCTCGGCGTCATAATAGGCGGTGTCGCCGGCCTTGTCCGTATAGCGTATGGCCTTGTAGATATTGCCGCGATTGATGAATTCGGCGGCGAGTATGGGGCCGTTCTTCAGTTTTTCTCCATCCAGATATTGCTCCTCAAAGATGACGTGAAACTGATCGCCTTCCCGGATTTCCAGGGCGAAATCGATATCCCAGCCAAATATTTGCGCCAGCTCCATGATCTGCGCATCGCTCAGCCCGGCTTTTTGCCCATCGACAAACAAGGACGATTCGATGATGCCGGTAGCCGTAGCGAAGCGCTTCTCCACCGGGCGGGAAATTTCCGTTGCCAGAAAGCCGTTTTCCGTGCGGCTGATCTCCAGGCTGGCAATGCGGCTGCGCTCCAGAACCAGCTGCTGCAATGCGCCTTCTGCATCAAATGCAAAACGCAGTTTTTGCCCGGGGTGGATGCGCGCCAGGGATTTTGCCTCGGTGCTGCTGGTGACGATCTTGTGCAGCAGCGTGGGAGACAGTTCTTGCTGCTGGAAAATGGAGGCGAGGGTTTCGCCTTTTCCCACTGTATGCTCCACCCAGCGCAGCGTATCCTCCTGCAGCTTTTCGGCTGGTGGTGGGGTTTTGGTAGGAGAGGCGGCCGCTTCCTGGATGTCCGCCGGAATCGCCGCTTCCGTTGATGATATGCGCTCGGGTGGATCGTCTGTGGCTGGTTCTTGGACGGGATATTCCCGGGAAAAGAGGGTTTCCCCCGGCTCCGCTGGCGGTGTTTGGGATTGGGCGGGCAATGTATCGTTGATCGGAGGCAAGGGCAGTACATCGCCGTTTTCCCTGCTGTTGCCGTTGTTTTCCCGGGAAGGATCGTTCGTCAGATAGCGTTCTGCAAGCATGGCGCCAGCGCCGGCGATCAGCACCAGCAGGAACAGCCGAAACAGCAATCTGCGACGACGATGTGCGGCCTGCCTGCGGGAATTGAATATATAGTCTTGCATTGCAGCTCCTGTGGAAAGAAAAGCCTTTCATGTCCTCCCCCTGGACAGCATGGGTGCGGACGGGCCGGGTGTGCATCATTCCTGAGACCGGGGAATGGCCGCGCTGTTCCATGACAGGCCTGGATTATGCCACGAAAGCAACCCCCGTTGCGCGCCGGTTGCAATCAACAAGGTGCATATCGCCGAATTTTGGTACATTTCCACCCTCGAGCCGAAACTTGAGGAAACGAGTATGCCTTCAGTCGAAGAATCACTGGAGCTGATACGCCGTGGGGCGGACGAAATCCTGGTAGAAAAAGAACTGAAAAAGAAACTGGAGCGAGGCCGGCCCTTGCGGATCAAGGCCGGTTTTGATCCCACGGCGCCGGATCTGCACCTGGGGCATACCGTGCTCATCAACAAACTGCGGCAGTTTCAGGATCTTGGCCATGAAGTGATGTTCCTGATCGGTGATTTCACCGGCATGATCGGTGATCCCACGGGAAAAAGCGCCACCCGGCCGCCCCTGACCCGGGATCAGGTGCTGGAAAACGCAAAAAGCTATGAAGAACAGATCTACAAGATTCTGAATCCGGAAAAAACCCTGGTATTGTTCAACTCCAGCTGGATGGGAGAGATGAATGCCGCCGACCTGATTCAACTGGCAGCCAAACACACCGTGGCGCGCATGCTCGAGCGGGATGATTTCAACAAGCGCTACAAAAGCGGCCAGCCCATCGCCATTCATGAGTTTTTGTATCCCCTGGTGCAGGGGTATGACTCCGTGGCCATGAAAGCCGATGTGGAACTGGGCGGCACGGATCAAAAATTCAATTTGCTGGTGGGGCGTCAACTGCAGGAAACCTACGGACAGGAACCCCAGGTCGTGCTCACCATGCCCATTCTCGAGGGGTTGGACGGTGTGCAGAAGATGTCCAAATCCCTCAACAACTACATCGGGATCACGGATGTCCCGGAGGAAATGTTCGGCAAGATCATGTCCATATCCGATGAATTGATGTGGCGCTACTTTGAATTATTGAGTTTCCGCCCCATGTCAGAGATAGAGGTATTCAAGGAGCAAGTTGCCCAGGGAGCGAATCCCCGGGACATCAAGTTTCTGCTTGGTGAGGAAATTGTCGCCCGCTTTCATGATGAAGCGGCGGCGCGGAAGGCGAAACAGGCCTTCATCGACCGTTTCCGCAAAGGTGCTCTGCCCGAGGCTATGCCCGAAGTGGAATTGCAGGCGGGAGATGCCGAGGGCTTGCCCATCGCCAATGCGCTCAAGGAAGCGGGGCTGGTAAGCAGTACATCGGAGGCTTACCGTATGCTCAAACAAGGCGCGGTGCGCCTCGACGGTGAACGGGTGGAAGAGAAAAGCCGGGTTCTGGCGCGGGGAACCGAGGTCGTGGCCCAGGTGGGAAAGCGTCGCTTTGCCCGGCTGAAAATCGCCGGCTGAAAAATAATTTGCACAAAGTGTTGACGCTTTGGAATAAGTGCCTATAATGCGCCCTCCCGACACGGTGAAAAGCAGCTGGTTTCAATCAAACCGCTTGCAGGAAACGGGAAGGGAAGGCGACTCTGGACGGAAAGATTTTTCAAAAAGAGGTTGACGGCAGCAAGCAACGCCGTATAATACGCCGCCTCGCAACGAGAGATGTTGCGGAGATCGAAAGAAAACATGGAATCTCATGTTGACAGACGATCAAAAAGGCCGCTAAAATTCGCGGTCTTCGTTGAGGGAAACCTTGGCAGCTCTTTAAAAAGTAGATCAGGTAATTTGTGTGGGTGCTCCGTCGTCAGGTCATTGATGGCCAATAAATATCGACGAAGCATCATATTCAATTCCAAATTTTTATATGACGTGTAGTCGAGCAAGGATTTTGTCCCTCCTAAAAGGGACAGTTCAAACTTTAAACTGAAGAGTTTGATCCTGGCTCAGATTGAACGCTGG
>Ga0256834_1000511_pt1 | contig 27898 bp, 25 predicted proteins | sample 4281140metaG_FD_190536 | JGI IMG/M metagenome (GOLD analysis project Ga0256834, IMG submission 190536) | Hydrothermal vent microbial communities from East Pacific Rise, Pacific Ocean - 4281-140 | ecosystem: Environmental > Aquatic > Marine > Hydrothermal vents | place: Pacific Ocean: East...
TTTTTAAGATACTCACTTAAAGTATCCATTATGGCTTTTCCTGAGATATCCTCATAAACTCCTCTGCTAGCTCTATCTGATGCTGTGATTATTCCTATTTTAACTTTTTCCATTTAGTATATGTCCTACCTTTTTTATAAAATATACAGTTGAGAGAGTTTTAAAAAACTCATATGCAACTTCTGTATTTATGATTTTGTCTTCACTTCCTAGATACACCTCTATCTCTATACCTCTTTTTTGTAACTCTTTTAATTTATCTATTTGCCAATTAAAATCTAACAGTTTTTCTAGTGAATTTATATCATCTTTTTTAAAATACTCTTGCATCTTAAAGTCTGATGGATAGGAGATATTCTTTAAAAACTCTTTTTCATACTCTGTCTGATTTTTTTGGTAGTAGATTTTCTGTAATCTTTTAAACTTTTCATCTTTGTCTTGAAAAAATGCTGGTGAGAAAAGTTGTAGAGTATCTACTCTTTTTCTACTCTCATAAACATACTCAAAAGCTCTAACTGCACCCAAAGAAAAACCACAAACACTAAATTTGCTATAGTTTATATACTCTTTAAAAAGAGACTCTTCTCCTCTTAAAGAGAACCCACTAAAGAAATTCACCAACTACACTTTTAAGCTCTTCTTTGCTAATGCTCTCATTTTTTAAAAGCAAGACTTCAAGTTTTTTAACAGCTTTTTTAGTTCTTGCTAAAAACTGCTCCACATCCTCGATAGCTTCATCAATCAAGTTTGCACTATCAATTGAAGATGCAAGTATGCCATCTCCCATACCAAAATGTTGAACCATATCATCAGCAATCGCTTTTGCTTTTTTCAGATCCGTTGCTGCATTTGTATAAGTCTCATTGTAAAAAAGCTCACTTGCTACAAAGCCAGAGAGATAAACTTTTAGTTTTGAGTGCATCTGAGTTTTTGACTCTATCTCTTTCTCTACATCTTTTAAAAAACCGTTTATCATAGTAACTTTATCAAAATCAACCTCATACCAATAGGCACTGAGAGCTTTTGCAGCTTGATATGTAGCTTGAATTTTTTTCTCATTTTCTGAGTATGTGAGTATCTTTCTTTTTCCTAAAAGCACCTTGTCTTTAACATCGATAAAATCAGACATCTCTATCTTCAAAGAGTCTCTTTTTAATGCATTTAATGCAGCTTCATTTACTAAAGTTGAAAGAGCTGCACCTGAAAAACCAACTGTCATTTTAGCGATATCTTCACTTTTTACAGCACTTGGTTTAGTGCGAAGATAAACTTCTATTATCTCTTTTCTCTCTTTAATATCAGGCAAAGAGATAAAAACTCTCCTATCAAATCTACCAGATCTTAAAAGTGCATTATCAAGCATCTCTATCTTATTTGTTGCTGCAATTACGATAACATTTAAACTATCTTCAAACCCATCCATCTCAGTTAAAAGCTGATTTAGGGTTGACTCTCTCTCATCATTTCTCCCCCCTCCTCTAGCTTTTCCAACAGAGTCTATCTCATCTATAAAGATTATAGAGGGTGCATATCTTTTTGCATTTTCAAACAGCTCTCTAACTCTTTTTGCTCCCATGCCAACATATATCTGTACAAACGAAGCCCCACTGTGATAAAAAAATGGAACATCAGCTTCACCAGCAACTGCTTTTGCAATCAAAGTTTTTCCAACTCCAGGAGGTCCAACAAGAAGAACACCTTTTGGAAGTTTTATACCAAAATCTATATATCTTTTTGGATTTTTAAGATAATCAACAACCTCTTCAAGCTCCTCTTTTACCTCATTTATGCCCGCAACATCATCAAATGTAACTGTTGATTTTGAGGGTTCTATTTTTCTATGAAATGATGGATTTTCAAACTCAACTTCTCTCTCTTTGAGCCTCTGCTTTTGTGCATTTGCCAAAGAGTTTCTTCGCTTTCCAAAGATCAAAGCTATAAATATAATCAAAAGAAGAAGTAAAAATGTAAATATCAAAGCACTAACTCCAGAACCATCACTCACTTCAACAGGAACCTTTGCCAAAAGCTCCTCTATACTTATCCCATCTTTGATGATAGAGTAACTCTCTTCATTAGTTTTAAGAACAACTATATTCTCTTTTATCTCTGCTTGTATAAAAAGGTCATTTTTCAAAAAGTTATTGTAAGTTTGCAAATCTATAGCTTTTGGAGGAGAGTTTAGATATGCAATAGAAGATAAAATTATCAACACAAACAGTGCAACCAATGGAATAAACAGCTTTTTATTAAATAAATTTTGCATAAGTACCCTCACTTTTTACTTCATAATCACTCAATACTATCCACTCTTTTTGTAAATTTTTATCACTCTTTATAAAAATCTTATTATAAAATTGGTCATATCCTGCTTGAAATTCATCTTTTTTCTCTTCAACCAATACAAGTAGCTCTTTTTTATACTTTTTTCTAAACAAAAGGTTGTTATCTTTAACTATATTTTGTAAAATCTTTAGCCTTTTTTTTGCTATATCTCCATTAACTCTATCTTTTTTTAATTTAGATGAGTATGTACCATCTCTATCGCTGTAAGTAAACCCGTGAAGATGAGTTAAAGGAAATCTTTTAAAATTCTCTCTTGCATCTTCCCAAATCTTCTCACTCTCACCTGGATGTCCAACTATAAAATCACTCCCTAAAGCATACCCTTTTTCACTAATACTCCAAAACAGCTCCAAATCACTTTTTAAAGAGTTTCTTCTTCGCATCATCTTAAGCATCTGCTCATTTGTGTGTTGAAGAGCGATATGCAGATGTCTCTCCATCCAATTCTCATCTAAAATCTCTTTAAACTCATCATCAATCTGTATAGGCTCTAGTGAACCAAGCCTTACTCTTTTTACACCTTTAATAAGAGATATTTTTTTTAAAAGCTTAGCAATTGAACTTTTTGTATCTTTTCCATAACTCCCTATATTTGTACCAGTTAAAACAAACTCACCAAAACCATTATCTGCCAAAGTTTTAATCTGTTTTAAAATTTTAAACTCATCCAAACTTCTAGCAGCTCCACGAACAGAGGGAATAATACAGTATGAACAAGCAAAATCACAACCCTCTTGAATTTTTATAAAAGCTTTTGTGTAAGATGCAAAATTAGAAACAATACTCTCATCAACAGTTGTCAAGTCCCCTAACTCAAAAAATGGCTTAGAAGATTTTAAGAGTGAGTTTATATTTTTTTTCTCTGAGTGTCCAAAAACACCAAAAACTTTTTTTTGACTCTTTAATTCTTCTCCTTTGCTAATAGCCCCACAACCTGCAAGAATTACTTTTTTATCCCTATTTGCTACACTATTTATATAACCTCTCACACTCCCATCAGCCCCATTTGTAACAGTACAAGAGTTTACAACAACGATATCAGCACTATCTTCACTGTCAACTATAGCAAAATCTCTAATATTTTGCATCATAACTTGTGTATCATAGATATTTGTACGACAACCAAATGTCTTAAAGAATACTCTCTTCAATATCTCCCTTTGGTGGTAAATTTTTATCTCTTTTAATATTGATAATTTGTGTAGGGTAAGCTATTTTTATATCATCTTCTTCATTTATTGCATCTATGATATTTGCAAATATATTGCTTCTTAGTGTTAGAGTTGCATATGAATTTGTCATATACCAGCAAGATATTTTGATGCCATTTTCCTCCATAAAAGTAAATATTCTTGGTTCAACATTGATGTTTTTTAAGCTATATTGGCTTCTTAACATATTTAACTGTTTTCTAGAGATGTCTGTATATCCTTTTGAGTATTTTTTAACAATCTCTTTAGCAAGATGTGAAGCTTTTTTATGGTTTGAATCATATGTAATTGTAAAATCAATACCATCCCAAACAGTTTTAATTTTTCCGTGAGTATAGTTTGCTAAAAGTTCTGTAAAGATAAAATTATTTGGCACAAAAATAATTCTTCCTGCTCTTCTGTTATAATCATATGTTGTTAATGTTACATCCTCTAAAATTGTCATTCTTAAAATTGAGATATCAACAACATCTCCAACATACTCTACTCCATTTTTCATAACTCTTATTCTATCTCCAACATGAAAGCTTCCACCAAAAACGATGACCATCCAACCAAAAGCACTCATAAAAAAATCTTTCATAGCAAATGCTAGACCAGCAGAAGCAAAACCCAAAACTGTAACCATATATGAGACATTTTCCAAAAACGAAAAAAGAAGAACAAGTAAAATAAGTATAAAGTTTGTAAAGTTAATCCCTTTGTTTGCCATATAGTAACGCTCATTATCAGAAATCATCTTTTTAACAATATATTTAAGAATAAAAGAGAGAAAGATAATTATAAAAATAATTATAGAGATATTAAAAAGTCGCATAAGTTGCACTTTTATCTCTGCATTTGTTTTTAAGACATTATCTTCAACTTTTTTAGAATAAAGCCCATAAGTACTAGATGCAATATCATAATTTGCGATAATCTCATCAAGCTCTAACTGAGTTTTTTTAATAATATCAGCCTTATAGCCATCACCAATTATAGAACCAAGTCTCTTTAAATATCGCTCTTTATCTTCAAGTTTTTTTATAAGTGATTTTAAAGCATTTAGATTATTAAAAAAAGCCTCTTTTTTATTTTTCATAGTCTTTAGATAGGAAAAACCATTTATCATGCTTATTGGGTTATCAATTTTTGGAGAGTTCTCTAACTCTTTGGGTTTGGTAAGTTCTTCAAATGCTGAAACTTTAAAATCACTCAAAAGTTCAAGTTGGTTGTAAAGTGCTTTATCCTCTCTTGTTAACTCTTCTAATTTATCACTATCTTTTTTAGGGTCAAGCTTGTCCATTCTCTTCTCAATGTTAACTATATCTTTTTCAATATTTGAGTAAATTTGGTGATTATTGTACTTTATGTACCAGACATCTTCTTTTAAATCTTTATCAATTTTCAAAAGTTTTTCATTGATCTTTTCAACCTCTGCACTAACTCTTTTAGCTAACTCTTTCTCTTGTTTTGTAAGTTCAATCTTTTGAATGTCTGCTGTATTATTTGACTCATTTATCTCTGCCTTTAGTGGCAATATAAATAAAACCAAGATAAAAAAAAGTGCTATTTTTTTCAACTACTATACTCTTTTAGAACACTAAGTACAAGCTCTTTATCAATATCTTGCTTTATGATATGTTCTCCAATTTTATTTGCCAAAATAAATGTAATTTTTTCATTATCAGTTTTTTTATCCAAAAGAAAACTTTCATAAAAACTATCAATATTTTCAATCTTATACTCTGTTGGCAAACCATAAGAGAGAAGAAGCTCTTTTATAGATAAAAGCTCATCTTCTTCTAATAAAGAGAGTTTAAAAGCTAATTCATTTGCCATACAAATCCCAATAGCCACAGCCTCTCCGTGAAGATACCTAGAGTAATTTGTCTCATTTTCAATAACATGAGCAAATGTATGACCATAATTTAAAACAGCTCTTATACCCTTCTCTTTCTCATCTTGTGAAACTACAAAAGCTTTTATTTTAACACTTTTAGCAATCGCAATTTGCAAATCCTCTTTTTTATATAAATCAGCACTTTTTAACCAAAGAAAAAACTCCCTATCAAAAGTAACAGCCATCTTAACAATCTCACTAACACCTGCCCCAAACTCTCGCTTTGGAAGAGTTTTTAAAAATTCACTCTCAATATAGACAGCTTTTGGCTGATAAAATGCACCTATAAGATTTTTTCCAAACTTAGAGTTTATACCTGTTTTTCCACCAACACTTGCATCTACTTGTGCCAAAAGTGTTGTAGGTATCTGAATAAAATCAACTCCTCTTTGATAAATAGCAGCACAAAACCCACTCATATCACCTATAACACCACCACCAAAAGCTATAAGTGTATCGTTTCTATTAAACTTATGATTAAAAAGAGACTCCAAAACTGTATCGATGCTTTGTTGATTTTTATACTGTTCACCATCTGGTAAGGTTATTATGTAAACCTCTAAAGCACTAATACTTTGTAGTAGAGTTTTTAAGTGAAGTCCTGCAACTTTAGGATTTGTTATAATGGCAACTTTTCCGCTAAAACTTAGCTTTTTAAGCTCATCAATATAAATAGAATAATTTGACTCATTTTTTGATTCAAAAGTAATATCAATTTTCATAAATTATCCTAAACTTAAACTATTAGACTATATACCTAGGATAGCGAAAAGTTATTTAAATCATCATGACTCCCAAGGTATAAAAAGTTGATAATTATCACCAAACTTAAAAAAGTGTGCTTGCATATCGGTGGAGAAAAAAGATATATATTTTGAAACTAGTAACTTCTTTTCAAAAACTACAAACTGTAAAAAATCATCACTCTTTCCTAAATCTAAAATAGGATTATTTTCAGTTTTAACCACATTTACTTTCTCATTAAAAAGTTTTGCTAAATTTTGAAAATGGCTTATGATTTTATCATTATCTTCATTTTTCTCTAAGTCTACATCAAAAAGTGTAATATTGATTTTTAATTGAGAAGAGATATCAAAAATGATAGAAGAGACTTTTTCAGCCTTTTTGCTATCTGAATTTAAAAAAACACTCTTTTTAATACTAAAAAACCCACTTTTACCTACTTTAAAAACAGGAAGTTTAAACTGATACAAAAGCTCAAAATTCTCCTTTAAAAAACTCTGAGTAGTCACCAATAACCCTATATAATATCTATCAATATCACTGGAAATAACCTCTTTTGCACTAGTGCTATAAAAATCAAACTCTACAAGCATGTTTGCATTTGCATAACCTTTGATTTTATCCAAAAGCTTAGAAAACTTAGAGTTTACTATCTTGAAAATAAGCTTCTTGCTATTTAACTTTGCATGCAAAATCATCGCATCATTTGTTAAAGTATCAATCTCTTTTTCACTCATAAACTTCATATCAATATAACAGTATATACTCTCCCCAAATGGAATAGGAAATTGACCAAACTCTCTATTTACACTCTTATATACACCTTTTAAAACATTTGGGTTCCCAACAGCCAAGATAGAGTCATTTGGCAAAATTACAGTTGAAGAGGATGGCAATATGAGTTTATGCTCTCTAAAAATTGCTGAAATTTTCCACCTTTTTTGATCAATATTTCTAATATGCCTATAGACATAAGGACTCCCAAAAGGTACCTCAAACTCCATAATTTCACCAGTACCAATACCAAGATTTTGAGCAAATAGTGGAAGATCTGGAAGATAGTTGCTAAAGATATTAGATATGCCATCATGTACATCTATAACAGAAGTATTTTGATCATTAAACTCTAAATCCCATAAATCAGTTAAAACTATCTGTATATTTTTATCATTCTCTCGTATATTTTTATAACTTGCCAATAAATCAGTCTTATTTGATACAATTATCATACATTTATAAAAATCTTCATGCTCTAAAAGTGCAGATATTTTAGTCAAACTTGTAGGATCGAACTTATAATATAAAAATTTTTCACTCTTAACTTCAGGTAATGTTTTATCATTATAGTAGACGATATAATACCTATTTTCAGTAACATCTGAACTTATAACTCTTTGTAAAAATCTATGTGCTGTTACTCCATCAGCAATGATAAGTATCTTTTTCACTCTTTATAACTTTCAAACTTATCACAATTTTTCACTTGTTTTGAGTTTAAAATTGTATTTTTATCATCTACTAAACTTATATGAGAGGAGTTATCTTTTAAATGTAGCAAAAATTTTAAATTCGCTCCCACATAACCTTGCATCTTATTGTTTTTTTCAAAAGGTCTATTTTTTTGATTTGTTATATGGACAAAAGAGCTATCTTTAAATGTATCTCTTGATATTTTAATTTTAGAGATATTTAACATCTTTGAAATCTTTAACTCTATCTCTTCATAGCAAGCTTCATTTATCTCTTTTAAAAGTATAAAGTCTCTCTCTAGTACAGTAGAAGGTTTTTTAGAAAATGCAAAAGCAGTAGTTAGAAAAATAGCAAAAACTACTATAATTTTTTTAAAAAATACCATACATTCTCCCAAACCCTTCTAAAATCTCTTCTCTATCTTTTGCAACTGCTCTTATATTTTTCATCTCACAACTACCATTATCTATATAAAAAAGTGCAGCTGATAAAGATGGTGCATCTATGTTTCCAAAATCTAAACTAACATCATCAATACTCTTACACCTTGGTGCTATCCCATCAACATAAGCACCATCTCCATCCCCATTTACATTCTCCATCTGAATTGGCAAAATATAACTATCACAATAAGCCCCACCAATCATACCATAAGGTTTTCCACAGGTAGATGAGCCTATCTGTATAACTTCTATATTGTTCTTAGATGCTTTTAAGGTATTTATAACAAGTTCACTTGCAGAACAACTGCTACTTGTTGTAATGATAAAAACACGAGATAGATTTAGAGAGTTAGAAAAGCTTTTATCGATATACTCTATACGATTATAATTTGAGTATTTTTGATTAAAATATACTTTATTGAAGATATTGCCTCTTACTCTATCTCCACCTATCAAAGATACAAGCTCTTTTGCAATAAAAACAGCTCCGCCACCATTATAGCGAAGGTCTAAAATCAACTCATTTACATTATTATTTTTAAAATCTCCAAAAACTCTATTTATATCATCAGATGCTGTTCCTATAAAGTTTTGAAATACAAAATAACCAACTCTTTTCTCATCTTTTTCAAATATATTAGAGTATAACACCGTATCTATTTTAAATTCAGCACTTGTAATGTATATCTCTTTTGAGTTTTGAAGCTTCAATAAAACTCTATTATTTTTCTCTTGAGTACCAAAATATTTATCTAATAAAACTAAACTCTCTCTTATTTGCATTATACTATAGCCATCTATTGCTACAATTACATCTCCTCTTTTTAATCCAACTTTATCAGCTGGAGAGTTAGGATAGACAAAATCAATATTTACATTTGTACCATTATCAATTAAAGAAGGATAAAATCCAAATCCCACATTTATACCAGCTTGAAAATAGTTATTTTGATCATTTTTTTTCATAATATAAGAGAATCTATCCCTTGGAACTTCTCGTTTTATGGCAGCTAAAAGATCTTTATCATCTTTAAAATTTAAAATCTCCTCTCTTGTAAAAGAGGGGGTCTCACTAGCCCAAAGATAACTATCATGCATAACATTGTAGACAAAAAACTTTTTATTATCTTCACTACAAACTCTAGGGGGTTGTATTTCACCAAAAATTTTAACCACTTTTTCATCTTTATTTTTAAAAGAGTCACAAGAAACAAAGAGAAAAATAGATAAGAAAACTATAAAATATTTCATCTTTTAACTTCTCCTCATCTCAACAGATTTTTGATGTGCATCTAATCCTTCTGTTTTTGCCAAGAGTGCACAAGCCTCACCAATCTCATCTAATCCTCTTCTGCTCATACTGATAATAGAAGTTTTTTTCATAAAATTTTCAACTCCCAAAGGAGAGTAAAACTTAGCAGTCCCACCAGTTGGAAGAGTATGATTTGGTCCAGCCACATAATCCCCAATAGCCTCAGGAGTAAATGAACCCATAAAAATAGCTCCTGCATGTCTAATTTTTGGAAGTAAATCAAAAGGATTTTCAACCATAAGTTCAAGATGCTCAGGTGCTAACTCATTCATAAGAGAACAAGCCTCATCTATATCTCTAACAACAATTATAGCTCCACGATTTACGATTGAAGCTCTTGCAATCTCTTTTCTATCTAACTTCTCTAAAATTTTATAAACTTCCTCTTTTACCTTTTTTGCTAAGCTTTTTGAAGTTGTTATCAAGATAGAACTTGACATCTCATCATGTTCAGCTTGACTTAAAAGATCAATTGCCACATAAGATGCATCTTGATTATCATCTGCAATAATTCCAATCTCACTAGGTCCTGCTATCATGTCTATATTTACATCTCCAAAGACCATCTTTTTGGCAGTAGCTACATATATATTTCCAGGCCCAGTTATAACATCTACTTTTGGAATACTCTCACTTCCATAAGCCAAAGCCCCAATAGCACTAGCTCCACCAACTTTAAAAGCTTTCTTTATTTTACACAGATGCAAAGCTGCCAAAAGAAGCTCATTTACTTCACCATTTATAGCTGGTGTGCAAACTACTATCTCTTTTACTCCTGCTACTATTGCTGGTATTGCATTCATCAAAAGTGAACTTGGATAAGCCGCTTTTCCTCCTGGTATATAAAGCCCCGCCTTATCAACAGGCGTTACTTTTTGACCCAATATAATACCATTATCTTCAAAATCAAGCCATGATTTAGGGAGCTGTTTTTGGTGAAATGCAAAAATTCTGTCATATGCAAGATGAAGAGCCTCTTTTAGTTTTGTATCTATACTATTGTAAGCTTTTTCCATATCTTCTATATCTATTTGAAGTTCACAATCTTTTTCTACTACCCAATTATCAAACTTCTCAATATGTTTTTTTAAAGCTCTATTTTTATCTAACTTAATCTCTTGTAAAATATCTCCAACAACACCCTCAACACTTTTAATATCCATCTTCCCTCGCCCTAAAAGGAGTTCAAATTTTTCACTAAAATCTGCATCTACACTACTTATAATCTTCACTTATTTAACCTCTCATATCTTAAAAGCATACTCTCATTTCCAATCAAGCCACCTTGATGAATATATAAAATCTCTTTTTGAAAATGTACTTGATGTTTTTGTATATTCATCCATCCAAGAGGATCATATAGCAACTCAAACTCTATACCAGTTTCATCTTTTAATTTTACCCAAATTTCAAAAAATTCACAATATATCTTTCCAAAATGGTATTTTTTTGAAAGAGACAAAATTGTAGGATGTAGAGCTTCATCTTTCTCTAGCTGGAAAAACTGCTTTTTAAGATAATTTGCATCTCCTACACAAGCACAAGTATAAACTTTTTGTTTCAAATGTTTTTGCAGATACAAAGCCGTAGTTCCAGTACCTGAGGGTAAAAAAATATCAACATCCATATCTCTAATCTCATCTGCCAAAATTTTTACACCAACCTCTGCTTGTGCGAAGTGTCCACCCTCTGGTATAAAAAGTTCATCATCTTTAATAGATTTTGGAAAATCACCAACAGTTATCTTCATACCATTCTCTTTTGCATACTTATAGTTTCCACAAGGGTTTTGCTCTAAATATGAAGCTATATGATCTACAAAATACTCAAACCCTACACCTTTAATCTTTGCTAAATGTGAAATAGAGTACATCGCATTTGATTGCGGTGAACCATGAGAGATAATTTTTTTGAAGTTTTTAAAATCTAAATTAAGGAAATAGTAGAGTTTTCTAGCTTTATTACCAGAAAACCTACTATCAGATAAATCATCTCTTTTTATAAGATAATTAAAGCCATCAAATGTGACCTTTTCAACTGGTGTTTTTTTAATTTCTATCAAGGCAATTTAAATCAGTAAATGCCTGTTTTAATCTACAAACCAATGTTTTTTCACCCTCTCTAAGCCACTTTCTCGGGTCATAATATTTTTTATTTGGCTTCTCTTCACCATCTGGATTTCCAATTTGTCCTTGCAAATATGCTCTATTTTTAGATTCATACTCTCTAACTCCATCCCAAAAAGCCCACTGAGTATCTGTATCTATATTCATCTTTATAACTCCATAAGAGATAGCTTCTCTTATATCTTCTAAACTAGAACCACTTCCACCGTGAAAAACAAAATCAACAGGCTTATCTTTTGTACCTAATCTCTGCTGTATATACTTTTGTGAATTATCTAAAATCTTAGGTTGCAATGAGACATTTCCCGGTTTATAAACACCGTGAACATTTCCAAATGAAGCAGCAATTGTAAACTTATCACTAATCGCACTAAGTCTCTCATATGCCTCACAAACTTCCTCAGGCTGTGTATACAAAAGTGAACTATCCACATTTGAGTTATCAACTCCATCCTCTTCACCACCAGTAATTCCAAGCTCAATTTCAAGTGTCATACCGATTTTACTCATACGCCTTAAGTACTCTTCACAAATAGATAAATTCTCCTCCAAAGACTCTTCTGACAAATCTAACATATGTGAACTATATAAAGGAGTACCGTGAAGTTTATAATGAGCCTCACTTGCATCTAAAAGCCCATCAATCCAAGGAAGAAGATTTTTAGCCGCATGGTCTGTATGTAAAATTACAGGTATGCCATAAGCCTTAGCCATCATGTGAACATGTTTTGCTCCACTAATAGCACCTAAAATCGCCGCTTTTTCATCTTCATTTGATAGAGCTTTGCCAGCATAAAAATAAGCTCCTCCATTTGAAAACTGGATAATCACAGGAGAGTTCACTTCTTTTGCAGCTTCTAAAACAGGATTTATTGAACTTGTTCCTACTACATTTACAGCAGGAATTGCAAATCCCTCTTTTTTAGCGATGTCAAAAATTTTTTGTACATCATCTCCGCTCAAAACCCCACTGCCAACAACTTCCAAAACTTTTTTAGACATCTCTAACCTTTTTTAAATATACTTTACTTAATAGATATATCGGCTTTACTTCTTAACTCTTTAGAGATTTTTTTCATCTTCTCTTGAAATTTTTCAACTTTTAAATTCTGCTCAATACTAGGCTTTGCATCTTTAAATGAAGCATTTCCAGCTGGTTTAATATCTTCTAACAAGATAACATGATAACCAAATTGACTCTTGACAGGTTTTTTAGTATATGCTCCCTTTTTAAGAGCAAATGCAGCATCACTAAACTCTTTTACCATTCTTTTTCTATCAAACCAACCCAAATCTCCACCAGTAGGAGCACTAGGACCTGTTGATTTTGTCTTTGCTAACTCTATAAATTTTGCTACTGTATCTTTTGCACCTTTTAACTCTTTTATAACAGCTTCTGCATCCTCTTTAGTTGTCAAAAGTACATGTCTAGCTTTTGCACTCTCTTCTTGTTTGAACTTATCTATGTTTTTATCGTAAAAACTTTTTAAATCTTTATCTGTTAACTTTATACTATCAAACTGCTTTTTCATCCAAAGTTCTAATGCTAGCTCCTCTTTGACACTCTTTAATGCCTCTTTAAACTCAGGCTCTTTATCCATACCTTTTTTAAGTGCCTCTTTGCCTAAAAGCTTCTTCTCAATTGCTTGATTGATAATCTGTTTTTTCTGCTCATCACTCATCTGCTCAAAATTAGCACCAGGGATTACTTGTAAAATTACACCAATATCTCTATCTGTTATCTCAGCTCCATCTACTGTTGCAAACACTTTTGCATTTGCACTTGAAACCAAAAGAGTAACCGCTACTATTGAACCAATCAAATATCTTCTCATTGAATACCTTTTAATAATTTTTTTTTACTATATCTTTTGTTTGCTAACAAAAAGCAAATATTATCATTATGATTGTAAAATAATTGTGAATTTTGCACCATCTTTGATATTTTCAACACCCAAACTTCCACCACAACTATTTTCAATAATAAACTTTGACATATAAAGACCAAGACCAGTTGAATTTTCTGCATCTTTTGTAGTAAAATAAGATTCAAAAATCTCTCCAATTATCTCATCATCAACTCCTTTAGCATTATCCATAATCTCTATATATATTTTGCTATTTTTTAAAAAAGTATTTATATGAATTTTTGGTTCCAATATCTCTCTTTTTAAAAGTATGTTTTCAGCATTTTTCAATAAATTTATAAGAACTTGAACCACTTCATTTGAGTAAGTTGCAAACTCTACATTTTCGTTAAACTCTGTTGTAACTAAAATAGAATTTAATGAAAATGATGGAGAGAGTATAAAAATCGCCTTATCAACTAAATATTTTGTACTTACATTCTCTTTTTTCTTTGAAGGTTTAAAAAAATTAGTAAAATCATCTATCGTATCTGATAGATGATTTACATAATCTTCAACTTTTCCTAAAGATTTTAAGAAAAACTCCTCATCGTATTTTCCTAACTCTATCTTTATCTGAAGTCCTGTTGAAGTTGCTGAAATTGCTGAGAGTGGTTGTCTCCACTGATGAGCAATCATACTCATCATCTCACCCATCTGTGCTAATTTGCTATTGTGTATCAAAATAGAATCTTTATCTCTATTTTTTTGCACTTCCTCTTTTACTCTCATTTCTAGTTTTTGATTTAACTCTTGAAGTTCACTTGAAGAGACTTTAGCGATATTACTAAGAGCTTTTGTAAGCTCTAAGTTTTGATCTAGATTTTTATAATGAGATTTAAAATCTACCTCTATTTTATTAAGTTTAGTGCTCTCTGAGAGTACTAAAAATGACATACTTTGATTTAAAAACAGAGACTCTTTAGAGTTTTGAAAAAACTCCCCATATCCAAAATAACCAACACTGTCTCCTAACATCTTAAAAGGCTCAATCTCAGCATATGCAATATTTTGTAAAAACCTTCGTCTCCCTCCAGATGCATAGATAAAAACACTCTGTGTTGGAACATTTAAAGCTACATCTTCAATAAGATTTTGAGTATTTTCAAGCATCTTCTCGGCATCTCCAAAAGCTATTTGAACTACTTGATCTTTTTGCATTTTGGTTGCAAAAACCATTGAACCATCACCTAAACTAAGACGAACAGACCTAGCTATATATGAACCATTTTCTCTATCTTTTATAGCAAATGGAAACTGCAACCCACTAAGAGGAAGTTTTTTAGCAACTTTCTCCCCTAGATATTTTTCATATAGCTTATATACTGACATTTTATCAATTGTATAAACCCTATTGTTTTTTGATTTTGTAATCTTAAACTCTCTACCAATTGGCTCCCACTGTGATGTATATCTGTTTGTTGCACTTAATTTATCTCCATTTAAGCTTACAGCTACGATACCATTTTCATATATTTTTTTACCACTAAAAACCAATCCACCATCAAAACTACCACCATCTCCGCAAAGCCCACCTGATACCACTACATCACTATTTATAGATTTAATACCTTGCAAAATCTCATCTGCTAAAACACTCTCTGCTGAGACAAAAAGGATAACAGCCTTTGTCTCTTTAGTAACAATTTTTTTAGCAATTAAAACTCCACTTTGAAAACTATCCTCTTTAAATTTTAAAATCGTAGATTTAAGATATGAGTATTCAAATACTGTGATAGATATAACAATATTTTTAGTTAAAATTCGTCCATCAATTATCTCACCATCTGTTGTAGTTCCTGTAATTGTTGAGTTAGGAAGAAGTTCATCTAAAATTGTTATAATTTTTTGAATCTCTTTTGGATCTTTTTGATGTGAAAAAACTTGAATTAAAATATCACTAGAGTCTGTAATCTCTTTTTCGTATATAAAATCTCTAAGTTTTTCATCACTTCTAAAGCGAATATTAAATGTTTTCATAAGATACAACAACCCCTAAAAGTTAAAAATGTTAAACTAAAGAGGCATTATATTAAATTTTTTATAATAACTACATAAAATGTAAAAAATTAATCCAATGGCAGAGTTATCAAAAATATGTTTTGTCCATTGTTAAAATAAGTCTTTATATCTGCATCCATGTGACTTAATGCATTTTGTACATGTTTTGGAACCATTTGCTCATTTGTATGATTTTGAGCTTGATCATTTTTGAAAAATTTATTTATGATTGAGCTATGCTCACTTTGATTTCTGTTTGTTGTAATTATCTCAATTTTTAAATTATTCTTAAGCTGATATAGTTGAATATCTACTTTTAAATTCTCAACCTCATGATAATTATCAAGTATCCCCCTAATCGCATCATTTAGTGCATCTGGTGAAATTTTTATATATATCTCTTGATAATTCTCTTCAAAATCTTTTGTAATTTTTTCAGAGTTTAATGTAGCATTCATTGAAGAAAGTCTATCTTTTAAAATTTTCGCAATAATAAAATATATATTTACAATAATATCCTCTTTATGCTCACTCTTCTTTAAAAGAGGTACAGAGATGTTAAGTTCACTTAAAAGATTTATTAGATACCCACTCATCTTATCTTTTTGTTTAGACTCATCTAAAATATCTATTTGGGATTTCAGCTCTCTTAAATTATTAAAAACAGCTTCACTATATTTTATAGTTACCTCTTTTTTATCTAGAACTACTCTGTTATGGTTTGAAAGTTTTACTATATACATCTCTTTTGCAAAAAGTTTTATCTTATTTATTATGATATTAAAAGTGTAAGTTTTAGCTCTATTTTTAACTGTAATTAAAAAATTAAAATCACTTGCACTCTCAATCAATTCAATCCAAGTTTCGCTATCATGAGAATTCAAATAACTAGGATCACTCATCTTTGTAAGAAATTTTTGAATTAATCTTGGATTTTTTATAACTCTATTAAAAAGAGAATTTTCACCAAAAAAGTTAGCAAAGTGTCTATTTGACTCAACAACTAAATTTCTATTTTTATCATATACAAAAAGAAGATTTTGATCAATATCTAAAAAACTTTTATAAATTTTTAAAAACTCTTTTGCTTCAGAAATCTTTGCATCTATCATGTTTTCAAAAATTGAACCACTAAGATATTTATTCTCTTTATTCCTCAAAATTGAGTTTATTCTTGTTTTAAAAATCATACTATCAATCGGCTTTTTTATAAAATCCAAATTTTTAAAAGATGCCTCTTTATAACTATTTACTTTATAATCTTTTGTCAAAAGCATCACTTTTGGAACATTTTTTAAAGTTATAGATTTATCCAATCTTTTTATAATATCATAACCACTAAGTGTTGGTAATCTATCATCAACTATTATCAAATCAAGTGAAAGATAACTTGTAACTTTCAATGCAGTTTTTAAATTTCCAGCTTCATATACTTTAAACTCTCCAAGATCTCCTAAAAGTTTATTAACTAAAAGTATATCTGTACTATCTTGGCAAATAAGAAGTATTTTGTATTTTGTATTATTTGCATCTACATTGCCTACAATGTTCTCATTAAACTTTAACTCATCTTCTATCTCTAATGACATCTCTCACCCTTGTATTAATCTTAAGGGTATATCGTCAATATGAAAAAAAAGTTTACTAATTTTCTTTTTTATTTGAGAAAATTTTACTTATTATATTTTTAGTGAGTATTTTTAAAAATCCTTCACTTTTATCTTTATAAACTATTGGTCTAACAGACTTAATTGTACCAAGTCCAACTCGAGCTGTCAACACTCCATTTGCAACTCCTTGAGCACCATGAGTTGAAAGTTTTGAAAGCATAGTCCCACCAATAACATCTCCACCGTGATGAGTTAAAAGTTCAGTTACACTTGCAAATGCAAGATTTATGATGATATTTTTAGCCAATGTCAACTCTCCTGCAAGATTTGGCTTATACCCATAAAGTTTTGAAATATCTCCAACCATCGCATATGAGCGACTAATTATCAAAATGGCATCTATAAAAGCAACAGGAGAGATAGCTGTTGAGATAGCTGTTTGAGTTGAGTAGTTTAAGATTATACTTCTAGCTTTTGCATCTAGTGGTTTTAAAAGAAGCTCATCAACTCTAGCAATAACTTCACAATCTAACATATCTTCTAACTCTAATTTTGCTTTTTTAGCATTTTGTCTAACACTCTCATCTTCGCTTTTTTCATATTGAGATATCACTTTTAAAGCATACTCTTTCGTCTTCTCATTTGGATTTTTAATAAGAGCTAACCCTTCAACTTGGAGTGAATCAATTCGTTTTAATTTTGCATAACCTAAATACTGTTTAAAAAGAGCATATGAGACAATACCTATCAAAGATACTAAAAGTCCAAGATATAAAACTCCCAAAATCGGCATAGTGGTAAGCATAGAAGTGACTGTAAAAGCTGCATCATAAATAGTCCCAATAACTATAAATGAAGCCAAAAGTCCACCAAAAATCAACCCTTTTCTAGCAAACAGACTTATTGATTTTAATTTAGTTAATCTCTTTTTCTCCTCTTTTTCAACCTCTTCATAAAACTCACTCTCTTTAACTCTTTTAGGCTCTAGAGTTTTTGTTATCTGATCCTCTTGTTTGCTCTCTTTAATTCTTGTTGGTTTTATATTTTTCATACCCTACCTTTTAAAAGTGAATAGATTAAACGATCCATTCTAATATGTGCAGTTGCATTTGCATCTCGTGGAGGAAAAGAGATAGGAGCAAATGTCACAAAATTAAAATCATTATCTTTCCAAAAATCATCATCTTTATAACTCTTAGGAATAAATCCTGTAAAATGAGTAGAAAGCTCACTCTCACCCTCAACAATACCACGAACACAATCAACTTCTATATTATCTATCTTAGCCTTAACATACTGTGTACTCTTTACAGAAGAAAATATCGTAACCTCAGTATCTATATGTTTTATATCTAACTCTTTTTTTATATCCCAAATCATCTCTTCTAAAAGTTTCATATAAGCTTCATGATTGCTTGAAGGAATATGATCTGCTTTAGTTGCAGCAAAAAGAACATGATCAATTTTTAAGTTAAAAAATTTTGAGAAGATATTGTTTGAACCGTAAGTAAAAGTTTTTAAAATATTTTTAAAAGCAAGATGCATATCATCAAAAACATCTCTACCTCCATTTAAAGTTTTAATCAAATCAACCAAAATTATCTGTGTATCAAACTCCTCAAAATGTTCAAGATACAATCTCTTTACAACCTCATTTACATAAACATTATATCGTTTTTCAAAATTTGCATAAATTGAGTTGGCTTCCACCTCTCCTTTTGGTGTAGGTAAAGGAGTGAAAATTAAAAGTGGGTCATCTTTTAAATCACCTGGTTCTATAAAGCGACCTGGTTGTATAAAAGAAAATCCATGATAGTAGAGATTTTTTATATATTCACTAAAAAGATCAAAAAGTTGCTCTTCACAATGTTCTAAATCTCCATTTTTATAAAGTGATTGTTGTTTCAAATCATATAACCACTCTTTTGAAAACTTTGCCCTTTTTGGCTTAGAAGCCAACTCTATCATATACTCAGACCACTCTTTAAAACTCATATTTAAAAGAGACAAATCCAAAAGCCACTCACCAGGATAATCAATAAGCTCTAAGTTTACTATTTGGTTTTTTAAAAAAGCATAATCACTCTTAAACTCTAACTGAAGTGTCGTTTTACTAACTGATTTTGTAGATTTTGGCCACTTTGGTGTGGAGGATCTAAAAGCATTTAGTTTGTTATAATAATCAAATCTCATATAAACACTATCTGGAGGAAGAAGCCTCGCTACAAAGCTCCGTCCTAATTTATCATTTAGAAATGGAAGCTTATCATTTGCAATGAGTTGATTGATTAATGAAGTCAAAAAAACACTCTTCCCACTACGACTCATTCCTGTAATTGCAACTTTTATAGTCTTATCAGGAGTGGGTATTTTGAAACCTAAATCAATATCTTTAATATACTCTAACATGCGAACTATTATATCAAAATAATATGAGTTTTTGTTTTTATTACTATAATGTTATATAAAAATAAGGGTTTAAATATGCAAAATATAGATGCACAAGAGATTAAAGAGCTTCTCACCATCATTCCAAGAGATTATCCATCTTTAGATATATTTCATCTAACATCACTATCTTGTGGCTTGTGTGAAGAGTTAGATGCACTTTGTAAATCACAAGAATATGGATATGAGTTAGTTATACCAGATACTAACTACTTTGAGTTAATCTCTAAAACAACAAATTTTAAACCTCACAAGTTTGATTTTAATAAAAACAGATATAACCGCCATGCTAAACAGTATGATTTTGTATTTGTAAAAATCGATTTAAAAGAGATTGAAGATTTTGATATTTTCTGTAAAAAACTCCACGCAGTTATCAAAAATGCGGGAAAAGTTATCTTTATACTAGAAGAAGGACACAATCTAAGAGAGCTTGAAGATAGATTAATAAAACATAACTATGTAGCTGTTAATGAAATCGAAAATACTTTTAAAAACTATCAAATACTTGGTGCAAACAAGATGCATGGTTGGGGAAATTAACTCATAAAAACCTTATATGAATAAAGAAATTTTAAAACTCGCTATTCCAAATATCATCAGTAATATCTCTGTTCCTCTTTTATCGACGGTAGATACAGCTCTAATGGGACATGAGTCATCTTTGCATCTTGCAAGTGTTGGAATTGCTGCTATGGTCTTTAATCTAATTTATTGGAATTTTGGTTTTTTACGGATGGGTACAACTGGCTTAAGTGCTCAGGCATATGGTCAAAATGACAACACAAAGCTAACAAATACTTTAGTGAGAGCACTTTTTCTTTCATTAATTATCTCATTTTTACTAATCATTTTTCAAACACCTATTATAAAAATAGTCGCTTATTTTATGAATATTGACCAAAACTACTATCTTTTAGTTGTACAATATTTTGAAATTCGTATTTTTGCTGCACCTGCAACACTCTCTTTATATGTACTTTTTGGTTGGTTTTTTGGTCTACAAAATGCCATAATTCCACTTATAATTACTCTTTTTGTCAACATCATAAACATTGTACTTAGCTACTATTTTGTAAAAGAGTTAAATTTAGGTATCCAAGGTGTTGCATATGGCACGGTTATAGCCCAATATGGAGGAGTTTTCTTGGCATTTATACTGCTATTTCGCTATAAAAATAGATTGCAAAGCATCAAAAAAGAGGATATTTTAAATAAAAACTCCCTTATGAAGTTTTTAAATATCAATAAAGATATTTTTATCCGTACAATAGCTTTGACATTTGCTTTTGCATTTTTTTATGCACAAAATGCAAAAGAGGGAGAGATGGCATTAGCTATAACTGTTATACTATTTCAATTTTTATCTTGGATCTCTTTTGGAATTGATGGCTTTGCTTATGCTGCTGAAAGTTTAGTTGGTAAGTATTTTGGAGCAAGAGATAGAAAAAAATTGTATCAAGCTATCAGATATTCATTTTATTGGGGATTTTTATTAGCTGTTTTTTATGCTTTTGTTTACTATTTTGCTGGGGAGTGGATTTTAAAGCTTTATACCAATAAAAATGATTTGATAGAAGCTACAAAACCTTATCTCTTTTGGACTATCATGATGGGCTTTGCTGGATTTGTTGCATTTGTTTGGGATGGAGTGTTTATCGGCTTAACAGCTTCAAAAGAGATGAGAGACAGTGTCCTTATATCATTAGTTATTTTTATAGCTGTTTTTTATATTTTACAACCTTTTGGCTCACTACATCTGTATTGGTTTAGTTTTTTACTCTTTTTATTTGTGCGTGGAGTATTGCAAAGTTGGATATTTTATAGAAAAATTAAAAAAAAATTTGAACTCTTCTCTTAGAATAAAATAACAAAAAAATTTCTCAGAATTATTTATCTAAAATTCAAGCCCTAAGCTCTTCATAAAAATGAAACCCAGCTTTTTTTAAACTCTCCCTAATTTTTACCTGATGCGCTTCACCTTTTGTCTCAAGTGCTAAAGTTACATTTGCATCTCCATAAGATAAGGATGTAGAAGTTCTATCATAATCTATCTGAATAATATTTGCTCCAAGTTTTTGAAAAAGATCTGTAAGATTTCTTAGAGAACCTGGTTTATCTATGAGTGTGATTATTAACTTCATTTTTCTATGTGCTTTTATCAAACCTTTTTCAATTATCAAAGAGAGCATACTTACATCGATATTTCCACCACTTAAAACTGTTGCAATTTTGCTATTTTTAGAAAACTCAAATCTCTTATGCATAATAGCAGCAACTCCAACAGCTCCACCACCCTCAACTACAAGCTTCTGTTTTTCAAGTAAAAACAAAATCGCATTTGCAATCTCTTCATCACTAACCCCAACAACTTCATCAACAGTCTCCAAGATATAATCTAAATTTTTAGAATTCACATCTCTAACTGCAATTCCATCAGCAATAGTCCTAACACTAAGAGAATCAATAGCTTTTTTAGCATTAAAAGATTGAAGCATAGCATCTGCACCATTTGCAACAACTCCGATAATTTTTACATCAGGTTTTAACTGCTTAAAAACAGCTCCCATACCACTAATAAGCCCTCCTCCACCAATGGGGATAACAACAATGTCTATATCATCCATCTCTTCAAGCATCTCTAATGCAACACTCCCCTGCCCAGCGATCACAGCATCATCAGCAAAAGGATGTATAAATGTTAAGTTTCTCTCTTTTGCATACTCCAAAGCAAACTCATAAGCTTCATCATAATTCTCACCCTTCAATATAACTTCTGCACCAAGGCTTTTTGTACTAAGAACTTTCAAAAGCGGGGTAGCCTCTGGCATGATGATAGTTGAAGAAATTTTAAATATATTAGCACTATAAGCAACACCTTGAGCATGGTTTCCAGCACTTGCAGCTATAACTCCAAACTCTTTTTGTTTTTCACTTAAAGTTGCTATCTTATTATAAGCACCTCTTAATTTATAAGCACCTGTTAGTTGAAGATTTTCTTTTTTTAAAAAGATATTTGTCTGACAATGGTTACTTAAGAGTGGAGCATATGCAAAAGGAGTTTTATTGACAATATCTTTTATCCTCTGTTTCGCATCTTTGATTTTTTCTATATCTATCATTGGGAATTTATACTTTTATGATCAACCATAGTGCATCTGTTTTGCACAACTCTTAAGCCAAGAGCCTTAGCTTTTTTAGCCGCTGTGTTATTAATAATCCCTTTTTGAAGCCAAAGCACTTTCACATCATCTCTTTTTTCAATTTCCTTAACAATCTCTAAAGCAACTTCAGATTTACGAAACATATCAACCATATCAACTCTCTGTTTTACTTCACTTAGAGATCTATAAACTCTCTCTCCAAGTATCGTATCTTCTTTTGGATAAATTGGAATAATTTTATAACCTTGTTCTTGCAAATACTTAGCAACCCTATGACTATCTTTATCCTCTTTTGGAGAGAGTCCAGGAAAAGCTATAGTTTTAACATCTTCAAATATCTTTTTTATCTCATCGAAATTTTCATTTATAGTTGGAAATTCACATGCCATTTTGACTCCTTTACTTAAACCAGCCTTTGACTTTATCTAAAACTCCATCAAACTTACTCTCATTTGGAGTACTTTCATAGCCAAAAGAGTCTCCTAGTTTTTTAAGTAACTCTTTTTGCTCATCATTTAACTTTTTAGGATAGAGTATCTTAACTTGAGCTATCAAATCACCTTTTCGTCCATTATGAACATTAGCGACTCCTTCTCCTTTTAATACAAACTGCTCTTTATCTTTAACACCTGTTGGTATTTTTATCTCTCTTTGCTCTTTTAGGGTAGGTATTTTTATACTTCCTCCTAATGCAGCTTGTGTAAAAAAGATAGGAATTTCCATATAGATGTTATCTCCATCACGAAGAAAGTGTTCATCATCTTCAACTCCAATTAACACATAAAGGTCACCTCTTTGTCCATTTTTACCAATGTTTCCTTTTTTGCCTACACGAATTCTATTACCGTGATCAATTCCAGCAGGTATAGATACAGTTGTCTTGGTCTGTTCACTTATATAACCTTCACCTTTACAACTTTCACATCTATTTCTTATCTGCTTACCTTCACCACCACAACTCTCACAAGTTTGAGCAAATGTCATAAATCCTTGACGATAATATTGTTCACCTTTTCCATCACATACTGAACAAGTTGTTGGATTTTTATCTCTATCACCAGTACCACCACAATCATCGCAGAGTTTTTTATAACTATAAACTATCTCTTTTTCACATCCAAAGATAGCTTCATTAAACTCTAAAGATGTTTCACTCTCAATATCTAAAGGATACTTCTGCTGACTTCCTCCACCTCTTGATGAACCAAAGCCTCCAAAACCACTACCAAACACGGACTCAAAAATACTACCCAAGTCTCCCATGTCCATATTTGATGAGCGTTGAAATCCTTGGTTTTGTAACCCTGCTAATCCATATCTATCATAAGTTGTTCTTTTTTGAGTATCACTTAAAACTTGATATGCTTCGTTAACTAACTTAAACTTCTCTTCTGCTTGTTTGTCACCTTGATTTTGATCAGGATGGAACTTCATCGCTAATTTTCTATAAGATTTCTTTACTTCAGCTCCAGATGCATCTCTTGAAATTTCTAGTAACTCATAATAATCTATCTCTACTGCCATTTTCCCACCTAATTTATAAATCTAATTTTAGGCAGAGATTTTATCTAAAGTTGAGTAAATTTTAGATATGACCGACTTTTGTCCAAATCTTTTGAAATTTGCTCTTTTAATTCATCTAGAGAATTAAACTTTTTATTATCTCTTAAAAAAACAATAAAGCAGATAGTTATATCCCCTTTTATCTGCTGTAATTTCTCATCTAAAAGATGAGTCTCTATAGAAAATTTACCATCTGTTGAAAGTCGTTTACCTATAAAAGTAACTGATGGATAACTCTTCTTACCTATTTTGGTAAAAGTAGCATATACTCCTTCTTTGGGAATTAAAAAATCTTTCACTTCCAAATTTAGTGTAGCAAAAAGCTTTTTTGCACCAACACCCTGCCCTTTTATAACCTTGCCAACAATCTCATAATGACGACCAAGAAGAGATGAAACAGTTTTTAATTTTCCCTCTTTTAAAAGAGTTCTTATAACCCTAGAGTGAACAGATATACCATCTACAAATACCTCATCAACTATAACAACCTCTTTAGAAAAAAGCCTTTTAAGCTCTTTTGCATCCCCAAGGGCATCTTTACCAAAACGAAAATCATAACCTACTACAATTTTTTCAAGATTCACAAACCACTCTTTTAAAAAAGATACAAATGAAGATGCACTCATCTGTTTTATCTCATCAAAGTCTAAAAAAACACATCTATGTTCAAGATGTCTACATCTATATTTATTTGGAGTTAAAGAGGCCGTTTTTTTATCAATTATAAGAAGTATACCTTTTAAACCAAGATGCGATATCAACTTTTGATGAGCAACATGAAGTCCATCAAATCCACCAATGGCTAAAGAAGTAATCTCTTCATTTTTTAAAATAGTAGAAAATCTCTTCATTTCCATCTTTACCTTTTAATTGTGAATTATCGCAAATCTCTCTTCTCCAACCAAGAGATAAAGTCAAATCTTCAAACTTTTTACAAGCAAAAATAATAGCTTTTGAATCCTTAACAACACCTCTTTTATCTCTTTTTACCTCTTTACCAACCTCAAACTGAGGCTTAAATAAGATAACAATCTCATCTGAAGATAACCTATCTATATCTTTTAAAATATGAGAAATTCCAACAAAAGAGACATCACAAGTTACAAATTCAAAACTATTTTCACTCCTAAAATTCCTAATATCCATCTTCTCAAAGCTTTTCACTTTTTTATTGTTTAAAATCTCTTTTGATAGTTGACCACTTCCAACATCAACGGCAGTAACTAAACTAGCCCCTTTTTCACAAAGAACTTGAACAAATCCACCTGTAGAACTCCCAATATCGAGACAATTTTTATCTTTTACAGATATAAGGTGAGTATCCAAAAAAAATTTCAATTTATAAGCCCCACGACTTACATATATAGTATCAACCAAAATCTTTACCTCTTGATCAATAATTTCAAATGATGATTTTGTGACTATTTTCCCCAAAACTTCGACTTTTCTCTCTTTTATAAGCTCTTGTGCTTGATTTCTACTAGTTGTAAAGTTATTTAAGTGAAGGTATTTATCTAATCTCATGGTCGCAATTATACACAAATACTCATTATTTGTAACAAAAAGTGTCATATATCTAACTTTTTCTTGAATTTAACTTAAATTGGCGACTTTATTCCAAAAAAATTAAACAAAAACGAAAATTGTGCGATGTAGTAGTATAACAAATTTAAACAAAAAGGAAAAAAATGAAAGTATCAAACAAAGAGATTGCAGCATCAATTAACAAAACACCTTCAGCTATATCATATCTGAAGAAGAACAACTATGAGGAGTTCTTAATTTTAAAACTTGGTGTTTTATGCAATAAATTGAATCTTGATAACGAAGATTTAATGGCAATGCACTCATTAAAACAAATAGAGTTAAAAAGAGTTGCATCTTAAACACTATTGATTGATCTCTTTGGGAGGAAAGATCAATACTTTATAGAACTAAGATATAAACCACAAGGTAACACAAGCCCAAAAGAGTGTTTTTTTTCACATCTAAGCTGCTCTTTTAAATCATCAATCGTTAATTTTTTACTACTAATTTCTAACAAAAAATAGACCATCATTCTAATTTGACTTCTTAGATAACCATCTGCTTCAAATGTAAAAACATAAGTACCTTTATGCTTATAAAATCTAGTTTTATATATCTTTCTAATAGAATTTTTTTCTCCACCTTTTGACTTTTTAAAAAGTGAAAAATCATACTCTCCTTCAAACTCTTTTATAGCCTCTTTTATAGCCTCTTCATCTATCTTTTTTACATAAAATAGATAATCTGTCATAAAAACATTAGGATTGAGAGTTGAAACCATATACCTGTAAACTCTTTTTTTGGCACTATATCTTGAGTGAAAATTCTCATCTACTACTCTAATATCTTTTATAAAAATATCTGGAAGTGCATTATAGTTTATAACTTTTTTAAGCTTTATAATATCTTTCCAAAAAGATGGAAGGTTGAAATCTATAACTTGATTTAGAGCATGAACACCACTATCAGTTCTTCCACTAGCCCTTATCTTTGTAAAAATTCCAAGAGATTTTAATATCTCTTCAATTCTATTTGCAACTGTTTTTACACCAGAATTTTGCCGCTGAAATCCGCTAAATTTACTCCCATCATAAGAGAGAACTACTTTTACTCGCATCAGTACCTAATGAGTGTTTTTTTATGAAAAAATATATGAGATGCAAGATAAAAAATAGCAAAAACAAACCCCGTACCAACTAAAGGAAATTTTACAGCAACTTGATAACTAACAAAATAGTAAATTATGACCACTAAAAACATATTTAGATATACATTTGGACTTTGATGGCGAAGATTTGCAATGCCAAAAGATATAGCAAACAGATACGAAGCTAAAGGCAAAAGTGCTACTAAAATTGCAAGAGAGAGTGATCTTGCTCTTTTTTTACTCTCTTTAGCTTTTAACCAATACTCAAATATATCATCACTTTTTATCTCTTTAATCTCTGGTTTATAAGTTATTTTTAACTTCTCATAATCAATAAGTTTTAACTCATTTTCTCTAAAATTATAAACCAAACCTTCATCAAGATTAAATGATAAAAGTGAGCTATTTTTATCCAAACTAGCCTTTGTAGCGACAATAAAAGTATCAACTCCTCCTTTTTCATCTCTCTCATAAAGAACTAAATTTCTATATATATTTTTATCCTCTAACTCATTTACAAAAAGATTCCATGTAGCAAATTTTTGTCCAAATTCACTCTCTTTCAAATTCACCTTTGCTTCAAGTTTTTTATACTCAAGAAAGTTTTTTCCTAACTGTTTTGAGATAGGGATAAAAAATAGTGCATTTATCAAAAGAAGAGTAGAAAGGGCCAGTGAGAGATAGAAAAAGACTCTTGAAATCTTTTTAGGGCTAAGCCCCATAGCAAATAAGACTATAATCTCATTATCTTTTGACATCTTATAAACAGCCATTGTGAGAGCTATAAAAAAAGTAACAGGAAGTATGTAAGTTATAATCTCAGGAATAAGATAGAGATAAATCTCAAAAAGATCAACAAAGCTAACTGAAAAAAGTAGTGTAAATTTTGATATACGGATAAAAGTTATGATAGTAACTAGAAAAAATAATGTAAAAAAAAGTGAAGTAAATGAGCCAAAAAAGGTACTCAATAGATACTTAGTAACTCTGCTCATAC
>Ga0256834_1000512_pt1 | contig 27885 bp, 27 predicted proteins | sample 4281140metaG_FD_190536 | JGI IMG/M metagenome (GOLD analysis project Ga0256834, IMG submission 190536) | Hydrothermal vent microbial communities from East Pacific Rise, Pacific Ocean - 4281-140 | ecosystem: Environmental > Aquatic > Marine > Hydrothermal vents | place: Pacific Ocean: East...
AAGAATCTCTTATTTTTATCTCTCTACTCTTTATATTGAAGAGCGGTATATCTCTATCTAAGTCATCACTTTTTGAATAGATCACAACATTGGGTGCTTTTCCTTCTGTAAATCTGCAATCCAGTGTCGGTCTGTCCACCCTCACTGTATTGCCGCCAATAAGCAAAGTGTCACACACTTCTCTAAGTTGATGTACATGCTTCAATGAAGCCTGGGAACTTAAGTACCCTCCTCCGATCCTGCCGTTGGAAGTTTGTGCCAGTTTGAACAAGACAAAGGCCCTCTTCTGCCAGATAAGGAAAGGTTCTAAAAGTGCTTTACATCTCTCTTCTAAAACACCAAAACTCACATTTCCCAATCTTTTTGCACCACCATCATGTCCTACTATGGGATCCTTTGTACCGATCGCGACCCTTAACAAATGTAAACGTTCAAGCAATGATGCACAGGAAGGTGTTTTTCCTCTGTGTGAACAGGGTTCAAGCGTTACATAAATCGTACACTCTGAAAAAAACTTTTGAGGTAAGGTAAGAAGAAAAGTATGGGCTTTTGCTGCATCATATCTGTCAAAATCAATCTTTTGATGTGAGATATGTTCATAAGCTGAAAGAAGTGCCAAGACTTCTGCATGAGAAGTTCCTGCTTTTTGATGGGCTTCTACAGAAACCAGTCTACCTCTATATATAACAGTTGCACCGACAGCAGGATTTGGATAGGTTAAACCCTGGGATTCCCAGGCTTTATTGAGAGCAAGTTGCATGTATATCTCATCTATATTCATAAGCAACTCCTAGTATTTGTTTACAAAGACGATTGTTGCTTGTCATGCTATGATTCAAGCAGCTTAAATTTAATTCCAATCGAAATACGTTTTACACGTATTGAGTTCTCCGTAAGAGAAACTTTCATCACCCTGTTTGGTTTCTACAACGATCCCTTTGTCATCAGCAGACTTGAGTAGACCTTTCAGTTTATCTCCGCCGCCAAGTTTAAGTTTGATCTTTTCACCAATGGCATTCTGAAAATGTACCGGTTTTGTCAACTTTCTTTCAATACCCGGAGAACTGACTTCCAAACGGTATTGGCCGTTCATTGGAGGATGTACATCTAAAAAAGGAGAAAGCTCATAAGAGATAGTTGCACAAAGATCAAGGCTTACCCCACCTGTTTTGGTAATGAGCACACGGTAGATCGTTTCATCAAATTCTGTGACTACTTCTGTGTCATACAGTGCTGCACCGTTGGATTCTATGATCTTTGCGATCTGAGTATCAAGATTCATCTGAATCATCCTTTTCTTCTGTTTCCTCTTTTTTTGTACTGATCTGTTTGAAAAGTTCTTCTATTCGGGAAACTTTCTCAAGCTGTTCATCGAATTCAAAGGTAAATCGAGGGGCTTTGAACCAGCCTTCACTCTGCTTGCAATGATTTTGGATATATCCGGCAACTGCTCTTAACTGTCGTAATGCTTCATTCTGTTCTTTCTCCGAAAGGAAAGACTTATCTATATATACCTTGGCATCAGAACGCCCTTTGGAACAAACGACATCTGTCACAGAGAGACCGTTAATACGCTCATCATCCAATGTAGTAAGTGCCTCAGGTATAATCTCCCTTAAGACTGATTCGACCCTGTGTCGTTTGATCTCTTCGTGCGTCATTTTACAGTGTCACCTGTTCCTCGACATCTTTGAAGGTTTCGATCACATCACCAGCTTTAATGTCATTGAAGTTCTCAAGCATGATACCACACTCATAACCGTTCTTGACTTCTCTGGCATCTTCATTGAAACGCTTAAGAGAGGAAATAGAACTCTCATATACAACCACACCGTCACGGATAAGTCTTGCTTTGGAGTTTCTTGTGATAGACCCGTCAGAAACTTTACATCCGGCGATCGTTCCGACTTTACCAACAACAAATGTTTCACGTACTTCCGCCTGACCCGTCACCTCTTCAGAGATCACAGGAGACATCATACCGCCAAGTAAAGCTTTCACATCATCAAGAAGGTCATAAATAACCGAGTAAGAACGTATTTCAATACCCAACTCTTTTGACTTTTTCTTCACTGCACCGGTAGGTCTGACATTAAATCCAAGTACGACTGCATGCTCAGAAGCATCTGCAAGTGTAAGGTCAGATTCAGTCACACCACCCACACCTTCGTGAATAATATTGACTTTAACTTCTTCATTTCTCAATTTCTCAAGAGAACCTTTAATCGCTTCAAGTGAACCTTGTACATCTGCTTTAATAATAACAGGAAGTGATTTGAGCTGCCCTTCGGCAATAAGTGCAGAGAGATCATCCAAAGTTGCTTTTGTACTTTTTGACAATACTTTCGCTCTCTCGAACTCAGCTCTTTTTTCAGCAAGTTCACGTACTTCTTTGTCTGTAGCCATCACGATCAACTCTTCACCTGCACCAGGCACTTCATTCAGTCCTACAATAGCCGCTGGAGTACTTGGTCCGATCTCTTTAACAGAAGATCCGTCATCAAGTTTGATTGCTTTGATACGACCATAAGTCTTACCGACAATCACATTATCACCTACTTTAAGCGTACCGTTCTGGATGATCACGTTCGCAACTGGACCGAAACCTTTTTCAAGAGAAGCTTCAACAACTACTGCTTTCGCATCTCTCTCAGGGTTGGCTGTTAATTCCATGACTTCTGCCTGAAGTAAGATCGTTTCAAGAAGGTCATCGATCCCCAACCCTGAATGTGCAGAAACAGGAACAAATTCATACTCTCCACCCCAGTCTGTTGCCATCACATCAATTTCCGCCAATTGAGACTTCACATTGTCAGGGTTGGCTGCTTCTTTGTCCATTTTATTGATCGCAACGATCAATGGTACACCTGCTGCTTTAGTGTGTGCGATCGCCTCTTTGGTCTGAGGCATCACACCATCATCTGCTGCTACCACAATAATAACAATATCCGTCGCCTGTGCACCACGTGCTCTCATTTCTGTAAAGGCTTCGTGACCCGGAGTATCGACAAAAGTAATTTTCTTACCATTTTTCTCTACCTGATAGGCACCCACGTGCTGTGTAATACCGCCCGCTTCTCTATCCGCCACTTTGGCTGTACGTATCTTGTCAAGCAATGATGTTTTACCATGGTCAACATGTCCCATAATGGTAATGACCGGTGGTCTCTCTACCAAGTTCTCATCAGACTCTTCTACTGCATCATACGCATCAGAATAATCCAGTTCATCAAGCGGATTGACTGTCGTTACTTCTACTTCAAACTCTTCAGCAAGAATTTCAATTTCATCTTTGGAGAGGAAGTCATTTTTAGTAACCATCATGCCCAAGGCAAAAAGTACACCAACCACTTCTCCGACTCTGCGATTCACTTTTTCAGCAAACTCGTATACCCTTACATTTTCAGGGATCTCTACAGAAGTGATGACATCTGTATTTTCCTCTTTCACATACTTCTTACGTTTTCCACCACGCTTAAGAGAACGTCTCTGTTGAGGACGGAACGGTTGTCTGCCTTTTACAGGTCCGCCGTTTGCCGCTTCTCTCTTTTTCATCTCTTCTTTACGCTTCTGTTCCTGACGCATCATCTCTTCATAAATGTTCTTGTCAGAGAAGTCAAGCAATACAACTTCTTCATTACCAAAGCCGCTGTCTATGTCACCTGACATACTGTCATGGTTGAAGATATCTATCTTCGTACCAGTATCTCTTGCTTCAGCAGGACCTTTTTTAGGTTTCTTTTTGGGAATATACGGTGTTTGATCCCCCATAGAAATTCTTGTTCCAGCTCGAACAGGTGCAGGCTTTGCTTTTCTGACGATCTTGATACCGGTACGGGAAAGCACTCTTCGTTTAGGGCGTTCTTCTGAACCTTCTGCCTTTGCCGCTGCTACTTCAGCTTCTGTCTTCTTGGAGACAACAGAGATCCCTTTACGTTTTTTCACCTCTTTTACTACGGGTGCTTCCACAACTGTTTCTTCCACAACTGTTTCTTCTACCACCGGTACTTCTTCTTTTACAGCTGTCTCTTCTACAGTTTCTACTATTTCTTCAGCAGCAGGTTCAACAACCTCTTCGACTGCTTCAACTGTTTCTGCTGTTTCTTCAGCATCTACAGTTTCGATCGCCTCTTCTGTCACTTGTTCTTCTTCAACAGGTTCAACTTTTTTCTTAACCACTTTGATCGCTGTTTTGCTTCCCGGTTTTTTAAAACTTTTCGGCAGTGTTCCGGAAATCGCATAATCTACAAGGATCCCGGCATCTTCCATACTAATCGTACTGTTGGCTGCTTTGACATCAAACCCTAGTTCTTTTGCTTTCTCCAGCAGATTACCGTTTGACAATCCCGCTTCATCTGCTATTTCTTGGATTTTAACTTTATCCATTGTTAATTAACTCCTTTAAAAGCTTAACAAACCGTTCTTCATCTTGTTTAAAACGTTTCGTTAAGCCTTTGATTTTTTTTTCATTTTTGACACATAGATCACAAAGGTAAAAACTTCTACCTTTTCCATCGAATGATATAACTTTCTGACCCTCTTGTTTCAATCGTATCAAACTATTTTGAGGATGCCTGCTACGGCAAGAGATACACATTCGTATAGGCTGTGATTTTTTCATCGCGTATTATACCCAAAAAGAAGTTAAGAACACTTCTTAATGTTTAGTCATGACCCCATGATTGTCCAAAGTAAGTGTAAACACCCTGAAATGGGGGAATCTAGCCTGCAATGCCTGTGCGATTTTTTCTGCATCTTTATCATAGGCAAGATTAAAAAATGTAGAACCTGAACCTGAAAGTGTAGACATTAAGGCACCATGTTTCAATGCAACTTTCTGTACATCAAAAAGTTCAGGCATCATTTTCATTCTTCTTGCCTGATGCAGTTTGTCTTTTGACGCGATACGCAAAAGATCCCAAGACTCAGTCATAAAAAGTCCTGTCATATACGCCGCTCTTGAAAGAGAATATACTGTTTCCTCTTTTCTGTACATCTTAGGCAACACAGTACGTGATCTTGCCGTGGAGATCGTACGGTTGGGGACAACCACTACCGCACGAAGGTATTCCGGCATACGTCTTTTTTTACTATATACACGGTCACCCTCAACACAGGCCACATTAAATCCACCCATTACTGCCGGTGTAATATTATCCGGATGATGCTCATATCGTAGAGCCTGATTGAGTATTTCTCTTTTATTGTATCGTGTCCCTGCCGCCATATAGGCTGCTGAAAGTGCCGCGACAATCACGGCAGATGAAGATCCCAACCCTCTTGAGATAGGGATCCTGTTATGAAATTCAAATCTGAAATTGTCAGATCGCCCGGATAATCTTTTATAATTATCATTAAAAATACTGAGAAAGAGAGAATTCTTTTTGATCTTGGGATTGTCGGCACCTTCACCCTGAGTAGAGACACTTAGGAATTTTGAAGGTTTGATAATGATCTCATTTCTCAGATCTATCGCAAGTCCCAGGGTGTCAAACCCCGGTCCAAGGTTGGCTGATGTTGCAGGTACAGATACGAACATAGTGCTTACTTCTTCCGTTAAACAGCCGGTAAACTATACTCAGGGGTTGACTCTTCATCTATTTCAAGATCATGAATACTTTGAGGTAATGTGAAAACCACATTGACCGGCTGTTCAAATTTTTTTGTCATTATAGTCTCTTTTTCCTTGATAAAATAGAGATTACCGATCGCCTTGATAGGTTCTCCGCCATTTAAAGCAAATCCACTGCAGCCGACACACTTGATGCCCTTGAGTATTTCAATTGTTTTCAACATGATATAGGTAAGCTTGATCGCCATATAGGATCCGGGGCCGCGTGTATAAATAATTTCTGAAATATCATACTCGCTGAGTATATCCTTCAGTAAAGGCAATAAAATATCTGAAGTTTTTTTTTCGCTTGAAAATGTCTTGACCAGAACATCATTTCTGTACACACCCAAAAGAAGGGGTGATGACATAGAGATCACAAGTAACTTATGCGAAAGATCTTGCAAACTCTCTACTTTGTAATTCATCTATAGTAAGAAGATCATAATTCCGACTGTCAGACAGAAGCTTTGATGTCAGTTGGTAATTCAGGTTATGGCTTCCGGCAAATGATTCATACTTTCCAAGGATATTGTGTCCGGAGACCATCATGTCACCCATAGCATCAAGTATTTTATGTCTTGCAAACTCATTGTCAAAACGCAAGCCTTCAGGATTCAGTATTTTATGGTCATCCAAACCTATGGCGTTTTGCAGACTTGCACCCAAAGCAAGATTTTGACTCTGAAGATACTGAATATCTTTTGCAAAACCGAATGTTCTTGCTCTTGCTATCTCTTCAATGAAATTATGTGTAGAGAATTCAAAACTTTCACTCTGCTCACCGATCACAGGATGATCAAATTTAATACGGAAGTCAAATCGGGCAGTATCGCTTGGCAAAAGTCTTACAAACTTTTGACCATCCCTGATCTCAATTGGTTTTTTAACAGAGATGATCTTTTTAGGTTCATCAAGTTCCTCAATTCCCGCTTCATCAAGCAATAAACAGAAAGAGATCGACGAACCGTCCATGATCGGCATTTCATTACCGTCGACAATGATACGCAAATTATCAATACCATAAGCATAGACCGCTGAAAGGAAATGTTCGATCGTAGAAATGAAACCTTTTTCACTTCCTATGACAGTTGCCATACGAGTATCAATCACGGAGTCCGGAGAGAGAGGAATACTCATAGCAAGGTCTTCACGGTAAAAAACCAGACCTGCATCCGCTGACAAAGGTTCAAGTCTAAGCTTGATCGGTTCACCTTTGTGCAAACCAATACCCACGACTTCAACCGGTTTTTTGATGGTACGTTGCTGCATACGGCTACTCCTCTCACATAATTTTTTGCTATTATACTATAAAATATAAATAATTGCAAAATTATAGCGGTAAAGTATGAATTCTATGTGAACCGGAGTTGTCACAACACTTTATTTCTTGGCATCTTTCTTCACCGGTGCAGGAGAAATGATCTCATCTGCCTGCTTGAATACATTGTCGATGAACTTTCTTATCCATGACTGATCGAACCACTCGACCGGTCTCACTTCTATCCCCTGGATCAGCATACCGAAGTGCAGATGATCTCCCATTGCCAAACCTGTTTTACCTGTCTTGGCGATCACTTCGCCGGCATGCACCTCATCTCCCTCCTGTACCATGATCTGTGAACAGTGTCCATACAGCGTATAGAGTCCTAAACCGTGGTCGATCATCGGCATATTTCCATAAATACCGTTCTCATCCGCATAAACTACTTTACCAGGGTTCGATGCCACAATGTTTGCCATACTGTTACTTGCAAGGTCGTATCCTACATGATAGGATTCAGAAACAACATGATCCTTTTTCTTATAATAATAATATCTGTGATCCCCAAAACTGGCAACTTTCTTTCCATTTTTCAAGGGATAGAATTTTTTCATTTTCCAGGAATCCAGTATCTCATCTGAGACATTTTTACTAAGTTTATGGATCAATTCTTCATTTTTCAGACGCATAGTTTCATTAATCGCTTTAAGCTTTTCAAGTTTATCCTTGATCGTCGCATAGTCCGGATTGCTGGATGCAAGATCCGTAATCTTACCATCAATAAAAGAATCCTTCGCTTTAATCTTTGACGTTCTGTACCTTGGATTTTTATGATAGAACGGAATCTTTGTAACCCGTTTGTTCTTTGCCAGGTCAGTCGCAATGATCTTGGCAGAAAAAGTATCTTTTGTGAAAGGCCATGCGATCAAAGCAGCATAATAACCCTCTTTTTTATAAGGCTGAGGCTTGAACTTATTGCCGTCTGCTTCAATGTAAAGTTCATCCAGATTGTCATCTTCCGCCTGGAATACCACCAGAGCCGATCCACCCTGATTGATCATACGTGAATTTGCCAAAATATTGACGTTGGGACGCTTGTAATCCACATAAAGATCAATGGTTTTTTTCGCTGAATTCCCAGACATCATATTCCACATACTTTTATCATTTACGGTAATGGTAAGTTTCATATGTTTTGCTTTGGGATTTAGGGTCTTATCTTTTTTAGGATATTTAACAAGCAATGTCTCTTTAGCAGCCTGTGTTTCAAAAGGTGCCTGATCCAAAATAATACTGTTCTCTCCATCACTCAATTTAATTTGATAATCTTTAAGTGCCACATTGTCTGTTACTTTTATCTTCAAAGGTGTTGTTCTGTTCCAGTAGAGTTTACTCGGTACTTCTATCTGAGGTTTTACCCTTTCAAACTGAGGTGCAGTATATAAAAACCATGCTCCTGCCGCAATACCAGCCACAAGTAACGTTCCAACAATTTTTCCACCTATGGAGCCACCCTTCTTTTTATATTTTGCCATCAATTAATCCTAAATTTTGTATATTTTTTACAATTATATCTATTGTTTCATGTAAATCTCTTTTATCCATAATCCATCCTGCCGCCACTTTGTGTCCACCACCGCCAAACACTGCAGCTACACGAGATACATCTGCCCCTTTACTGCGTAAAGAGATCCGAATCTCCCCCTTCAATTCCATGACAAACAAGGCAACTTCTACTGTTTTCAAAGACCTTGCATAATCAACGATGCCTTCCATATCAGGCATTTTGGCACCTGTTGCTGCAATATCTTCCTCTGTCACAAAAAGTGTTGCAACTCTGGCATTACATTTCAGTTCAAGACTCCCCAATGCCCTGTGCAAAATACGCAGCGAACTTAAAGAACGTCTCTGGGTAAAATTATATGCGATCTTTGCCGGATCGGCACCAAGTTCCACCAGATCTCTGGCGGCATCAAAGACTTTCTGATTCACTGAAGAAGTTGTAAAATATCTCGTATCAGATAACAGTGCAGCATAAAAACAGCTGGCACTGCCTGCATTGATCTCATAGATCTCCTTCAAAAGCATAAAGGCTACCTGTGAAGCAGAAGCATACTCAGGTATGACCACATTTATTTCACCATACAGCTCATTACTCTGGTGATGATCTATATTGATGATCGATCTGTTTTCAAGTGTAAACCCCAGCCGATCTATACTTCCACAGTCGCAGGAGATGATCAGACTCTCTTCAAAATCCATTTTATGTTTGATCTTCTCAAATCCAGGTAAAAAGTCTAAATGCTGGGGAAGCATTTTGGAAGCATTCACGATCTCTACCCGTTTTGTTTTATTTTGTACTAAAAGATTGTAGATACCAAGTCCCGTCCCAATTGTATCGGCATCGGGGTTCAGGTGGGTAAGGATCGTGATATTTCTGGCTTCTGAAAGTTTCTCTCGAACCTCGGTAATATATAAACGGCGCTCTGCCATTTATCAGGACTCGACTTTCATCGAGAGGTCTATCCAGTTCGCCTGATGTATAATGGCACCTGACGAGATGGCATCCACCCCGGTATCCGCTATGGAGCAAATGGTCTCAAGTGTTATATTCCCGCTGGCTTCCAGTAGAATATGAGGATAGTTCTCATTTCTAAATGCTACAACTTTTCTTGTTTCCTCCAGAGACATATTGTCACACATGATAATATCCGCACCTGCATTCATAGCTTTTTTCACCATGTCAAGGCTTTCACACTCTATCTCCACTTTGGAGGTAAAAGGGATCTTCTGACGTACTTCCTGCATAAAACTGTCCAAATCATCAATAGTCTGTAAGTGGGTATCTTTCAGCATCAAACAGTCATCCAGCCCCATGCGGTGGTTGAGTCCCCCACCGCATCTGACGGCATACTTTTCAAATTCACGCAGCAAAGGTCTTGTTTTTCGTGTATCAAGCAGTTTCACTCCGTACGCTTTGATCGCATCCACATAACGTGCGGTCAGAGTAGCAATAGATGAGGCATGAAGTGCCATATCCAAAATAGAACGTTCCAAAGAGAGGATCGTTTTGGAATCTCCTGAAACAAAAAGCAGCTTCTCTCCTGATTTAAACGATTTACCGTCTTTGACATCCCACATCAAAGAGAGATCATACATCTTTGCCAATGTCTCTATGTATTCCCTACCGGCAAAAACACCATCACTTTTGGCAATGATATAGGCACGGATCTCTTTACTCTCCGAAATACGTGAAAAAAGATCACCACGTCCAATGTCTTCTGCGATCAGTGCTTCTATAAATTTTTGTTTAAACATTATTTGATCGCCAACATACGTTCTAAAGCCAAATTCGCATATTTGACTGTATGTGCATCGATCACGATCTCATTGATCGGTTTATTATCTTCGATAGATTTCAATGTATTGTACAGATCTTCCAGCGTAGTTTCATTCATGGTCGGACACTCCGGTTTGGTCGAAGAGAGCACATAGGTATTCTTTTCCCTCATTCTATTCACAAGATTGTACTCTGTTCCTACTGCTACTTTTTGTTCAGGATCAAGGTCTGAAACATATTTGATCAATTGGGAGGTGGAACCTGAAAAGTCTGCTGCGGCTACGATCTTCGGATCACATTCAGGGTGCACGGCAATCTTGATACCAGGATATTTGTTTCTGTAGAACGCAATATCATCTACCGTAAAAAGCTGATGCACAGAACAGAAACCGTTAAAGCAGATCACATCTGCCTCTTTCGGATCACATTCATCCTGCCCTTCTGCTCCTATCACGCAGGATTTCAAACCCATTTGAATCGCAAAGTTCTGCCCCAGACATCTGTCCGGAACAAAAAGGATCTTTTTCCCTGTTTCCAGACCTTTTTCAATGATCTTAAAAGCATTGGAAGAGGTACAGACATATCCGCCCATCTCCCCTACTTTTGCTTTAACCGTAGCATCGGAATTAATATAGGTAATCGGCAGAATATTTTCTTTGGCAATACCACGTTCAACCATATAGTTCACAGAATCATCAAAATAACTCCCGTCTATCATACGTGCCATCGCACAACAGGCGATCTTTGGCATCAACACACGTTTTTCAGGTGCGATCACTTTGACACTCTGTCCCATGAACCCGACACCGCAGAAGACAACCCAGGGATTTTTATCTGCTTTACATCTACGTGCCAATTCAAGACTGTCACCGGTAATATCTGCCATTTCAAAGACTTCATCACGTTGATAATAGTGTGCGACAACAGTCACATCCAGCTCTTTTTTCAATCTATTGATCTCAGCCTTATAATCCATACTCATTTTTTAATTATCCTTCGAGAATTCACTTCTTCATCTTACAATTTGTAGCTATTTTAGCAAAATTCGGTTAAAATTGCACATATAGAACCTTCTTAGAGGATTTATAACTTAAAATTGTGGATGAATTATGAACATAAATATAGCACTTTACTTAGCCGCCTATCTTATCGCTGGCATTCCCTTTGGATACATTTTAGCCAAACAGTTTGCAGGCGTGGACATAAAAAATGAAGGATCGGGAAATATCGGTGCCACCAATGTCCTGCGTGTTGTCAAAGAAAAAGATCCGAAACTTGCCAAAAAACTTGGTGCAGCAACACTGTTCCTTGATGCCATCAAAGGAATTGTGGTCATTCTCATCGCTAAGATGCTTGGAGCACCGGAATCTGTACAATGGACCATTGCTGTACTTGCAGTCATAGGTCACTGCTTTTCGGCCTTTCTCTTTTTTGAGGGAGGGAAAGGTGTTGCGACCGGTTTCGGTGTACTTCTTATCATGATGCCTATTCCTGCGATCATAGCCATTACTGTCTGGCTTGGGGCAAGTAAGGGATTAAAGATCTCATCACTCTCCTCCCTTATCGGACTGCTTGCTTTTATTATTGCTTCTTACGTTCTCTATCCAGTTGTACCCGCTATCGGGTCGCATGCCCCGATATGGATCATTGCATCAATCATTTTCTATAAACATATCCCAAATATTGTCAGGCTCTTTAAAAAAGAAGAGATCAAAGTATAAATGTTCATTCATATCGACAGACTGGTATTTGAAACCATTATCGGCCTGCTTGACTTCGAGCGGGACAGGCCACAGCGGGTTATTGTTGACCTTGAAGCTTCTTACGATTATGATCGTGGGCACTTCATCAATTATGCAGACATCGTCTTACATATAGAAAACGAACTGAAAGAGAAAAAATATAAACTACTTGAAGAGGCTCTGCTGGGTCTCAAAGAGCGGCTCCACAGCCACTATCCCCAACTCAAGACCCTCAGAATAAAAATCTCCAAACCAGACATCTTAGCTGATTGCAGCGTTGCCCTGAGTCATAATTGGGAATTTTAAAAAAACTTTCAGATAGGCTCTTTTTTATGCTATAATTAAATAAATCTTAAAGATAAAGGCTCGAAGATGAGAGTATTGATTATGGAAGAGGAAGCCACATTAAGCAAAACACTTTCCGATAAACTGATAGAAGCTGATTATCAGGCGGATATCGCGGAAAATCTGGGTGATGCCAAATATTACCTTGATATCAGAAATTATGATCTGGTACTTCTTGGGTGGGCAAAAACCGGTGTAGGAAACATTGGTATGATCGCCGATATTAAGAATAAAGCACATAAAACCTCAGTGATCGTCTTATCCGAAAGAGATGACAAAGAGAGTGAAATTGAAGCGCTTCGTTCAGGTGCGGATGATTTTATACGTAAACCGCTGGATTATGATATTCTTTTGGTACGTATTGAAGCCAAACTGCGTTTTGGTGCTTCCAATATCATTGAGATCGATGACCTTCTCATCAATCCTGAAGAAGAGAAGATCATTTATCAGGATGAAGAGATAGAACTGAAAGGTAAACCATTTGAAGTTTTGACCCATCTTGCAATGCATAAGGATCAGATCGTCTCAAAAGAGCAGTTACTCGATGCGATATGGGAAGAACCTGAACTGGTTACCCCCAATGTCATTGAAGTTGCGATCAATCAGATCCGTCAGAAAATGGACAAACCATTGAATATCACTACCATTGAAACCGTCAGAAGACGTGGATACAGATTCTGTTTCCCTAAACAAATATCCTGATCATACTCCCCACAAATACTTATGAGGAAGCGTAAAAAACGCTTCCTCTTCCTCAAAATTCACCAAGAAAAAATAATTTTATTGACTTTTAAATAAGGCATAAGCTTTGTTGGGTTATAACTCGTATAAATAACTTAGAGCGCCTATAGTATAGTGCTCATACAGAGGATAATATGGCCCTTTTAATAACTGATGAATGTATTGCATGTGATGCTTGCAGAGAAGAGTGTCCCAATGAAGCGATCGAAGAGAATGATCCTATCTATCTTATTGATTCAGACAGATGTACTGAATGTGTAGGACATTTTGATGAGCCGCAGTGTATCGCTGTCTGCCCTGTTGACTGTATTATCTCCGACCCGGACAATGTAGAGAACATTGAAGAGCTCAAATTCAAATTTGACAAGCTTCAAGAGGAAGAGTAACACTTCCCATGGCTAAGCGAACCGCGATCATCGATATCGGTTCGAACTCGGGAAGACTGGTGATATTTGAAAAAACCAGTCATTACGGCTTTCACCTTATCTGTGAACAGAAATTCAAAGTTCGTATTGGTGAAGGCGCTTACGAAAAAGACGGATACCTTCAGCCGCCTGCGATCAAACGTGCTTTTTTAACCCTCAAATCCTTCAAACATACCATTGAAAAATACCAGGTACACAAAATACTCTGTGTCGCCACCTCGGCACTTCGTGATGCACCCAACGGAAAAGCTTTTGTCTCCTGGATAAAAAAAGAGCTGGGACTTTCACTGAAGATCATTGACGGTAAAAAAGAAGCCATCTATGGTGCTATAGCCGCTTCCAATCTTTTGCCTGTTAAAGATGCCATTACCATTGATATAGGGGGTGGTTCTTCCGACATCGCACTGATAGAGAATGGGCATATTGTCGATACTTACTCTTTGAACCTGGGAACAGTCAGACTCAAAGAGCTTTTTTTTGACAAGGGCGGTATGCCTATGGAAGCTGTGCATGCCAAAGCCAAAGCCTATATAGACCAGGAGCTGAAAAATCTGCCGGAGCATTTTAAAGCGACATTGGCCATTGGCATAGGCGGAACTGCCAGAACACTGAGTAAAGGCATTATGCAACGTTCTAAGCACTCTCTTGATAAACTGCATGCTTTCACTTATGAGATAGAAGCACATCAGGATTATTTGGACAAAATACCCCTCTCTTTTGTCAAAGGGTTAAAAAAGTTTTCATTAAAGAAGAATCGTTTTGATACCATCAGAGAAGGTACACTCATTTTTAATTCTATTCTTGCCCATATGGGTGCAAAAACAGTGATGACAAGTTCTGTAGGAGTAAGAGAAGGGGTTTATCTTGCACAAATGCTCAAACATGAAAATATGAGATTTCCAAAAGATATCAATCCCAGTATCGTTTCTATTCTTGACCGCTTCAAACCTTTTATACATGTAAAGTCGCAAAAGAAAAACCGTCATAAAATTGCCCTTGCTCTTTATAAAGTTGTACAGACAGAAATGAATGACGGATTAAAATACCAGAATGAGATCAACCTGGCACTCAAACTCTCATCCATCGGAAATACGCTCAACATTTATAAATCCCATCAACATGCCTATTATATTGCAATGCAGGAATTAAACTACGGATTTAGCCATGAAGAGATGATATTGATCTCGCTGCTTTTACGTATGCATGGGAAAGAGTTAATCCACAGTCCACTTTTTGAACACTATAAAACGCTGTTACCGAAAAAAAGAACACTGCTTTGGCTAAGTTTTATCTATACGTTGACCATATTCATTTATGAAGCATCCAATTCTGCAAAAATCACCTTTTCCTATAAAAATCAAACCTTGACCATTAGGTCAAACAAACCTTTATACCTTGCAAAAGAAAAAATAAAAACGTTGGAAAAACCGGTGCCGTTTGCGATCATCATCCAGGATGAAGATACTTTACCGAAAAATAAAGAATTGGGGATTTTGTAGGGTGTGTTTCTAACACACCACGTAATCAAAATTGGTATAAAATAAAACTTTCACCGTAAGGGCAATGATCATTGGTGCGTTGGGCACCCCAAGGGCATTTCCTTCGGGCAAACGCACCCTACGTGAAATTAGAATTTAGAACCCATGGAGAATTCAAAGGTTGCTTTCTGATCGTAATCTTCTATATCGATTGGATAAGCAAAAACAAGGTTGATCGGTCCGAAAGCGGACTGCCATTCAAGTACCACTCCTGTGGAAGATCTGGAAAGGCTGTCTCCTGTGATAGAAACTTTAGGATCGTTAAAATCTACATATCTATCCTTACCAGGTACCAATTGTCTTGCACGCACCGCATCTGTACTGATCACACCATAATCGTAGAAAAATGCCAAACGCATTTTTGCTGCTTCAGAAAGAGGAATACTCGCTTCCAAACTCATAGAAGCACGTTGTGTACCACCAATACGGGAGTCATAACCAGTAGTAGGATCCGTTACGGTTGGAGAAAGAGAGTAAGGGTTAAATCCTCTGACTGAACCGATCCCTCCCATGAAGAGTCTTTCAGCAATCGGAATATATTGGTCATCCTGGGAAATAATCCCTGTATAACGCGCCTTAAATCTAAAGATCGCATCATAATCGATCCAGTCTCTAATCCCATAGTAAGCACCAAATCTGGCATTGATTTTTGTAAAGCTGTCAAAAGAAGTATACCCTCTACCATAAACTGGATCACCATTAAGATCTGTAGTATATTGACCAAGTGCATTTTCCGGTGTCAAATCTCCATCCATCTGGGAAAACTCAGCATTAACAGAAGCGATAAAACCTTCCCTCGGCAGATAATAATCATCCGTATTATCAAATTTCAAAGAGGCAAAACCTGATGCTTTCCTATACTGGTCATTATAAAAACCACTTAAATCACTGATAGTAGCTAAGTAACTATCACTGTATTCTGATTTATTATCTACATACCCTACACCGATCGATCCATAGAAATGTCTCAGAAACTCTCTACCCGCATTCAATGATCCACCCAGTGTATCAACTTTGTATCCATCCGTAGTCTCATAATTATATTCATATTCTCTTTTATACAGGCTCAGCCCCAAAGAGTATCTACTGTCCCATACTCTCGGGTTCACAAAAGAGAGATTGTAGTTCTTGGAGATCTTTGAAACTTCAAATCCAAGTGTCGTGTTCAGACCGGTACCAAAAAGGTTCTTGTCCGAAATAGATGCATTGACCATCAACCCTTCATAAGAACCATACCCACCTCCTGCAGAAATGGTACCTGTCTGAGTCTCTTTCACTTTGACAAGTAAATTGATCTTGTCATCTGAAACCCTCTGCTGCTGGATATCTACAGCCTCGAAGAAACCTGTTCTACCCAAAGCACTTTTAGAATCTTTTAAGTCTGTAGCGTTGAATTTATCTCCCGGAGCAAGATAGATATATCTACGTATCACTCTATCTTTAGTCGTATCATTTCCAGAGATCAATACATCGTTAATGGTGACAGGTGAACCTGCTTTTAACTGATACTGAATACTCACTGTTGCTTTTTCAGGATCTTTATGCATATTCGGTGATGCTTTCGCATACGCATAACCAAGGTTACCTGCCGCTTCTTCAAGCATTTTCATATCTTTACGCATTTTGGTAATACTGAAGATCCTTCCGCTTTTGAGAGAAAGGTCTTCAGTCAGTTTTGCCGTATCAAGTCCGGGAACACTCTGAGACACAGAAACCTGGGAGACTCTATACTGTGGTCCCTCTTTGATCTGGTAATCAACTTCTGCAGAGTAGGAACTATAATCCACTCTCATAAGCGGCTTAGAGACCTGTGCATCCAAATAACCATGTTTCATATAGGTTTCTTTCACTCTATAGGCATCGTACTCAAGCTGATCTACTTTTACATCACCCGAATGAAAATAGAAAGGAATGAAGCCAAAAAAATCCTCTTCCTGATTTACGATACCGGTTTCAAGCTCACTTTTGCTAAGTGCTTCAGCACCGATAAAGTTGAGTTTTTTGATCTTGATTTTTTCACCCTTATTTACAGTAAAGACAATAGACATAGCATTGCTTCCGACAGGCTTGGTTGTGACTTCCACAACAGAATCATAGTTTCCTTTGGCTTCCAGTTTTGCATTCAGTGTCTTTTTGGCCTGAGCCACTTTGGATTCATCATAAAGATCCCCTTTTTTCAGCCCGATTCCGCTCAAAAGTTTTTTTCCGTCGTCACCTGAACCATAGCCTTTAATCTGCACGTTCGCTATCGCAGGTTTTTCATCAAAATGGTAAATCAATGTACCACCCTTCGTTTCAACCCATACATCTTTAAAATAACCCTGCTCAAAAAAGTTTTTAATAGAATCATCAATCAATTCACTGTCCATAGGATCACCCACATTGATACCGGAAATTTCCTTGGCCATAGAAGGTGAGAGATGTGCGAGTCCTACAAACTTGATCTGTTTCACAGTCTGTGCCAGAAGCAATGAACCCAGCAACATCCATGCCAGTATGATTTTCTTTGTCCCCATATTTAACAACCTTGATATAATATTTTGCACTTATTTTATCTTTATTTCAATAAGAGGGTCATAAGTTAGAAAAAAATCATGCTATAATCTCCCAAAAAACTTGGATATTTTATGACAAAAACAAAAATCGGCATTGTGGGTCTTGGACTGATGGGAGGCTCCTTCAGTATTGCCCTTCAGGAAACTTCAGATGCATTCTATTTTATTGGCTTGGACCATAACAAAGACCACTGTAAAGAGGCACTGAAACTGGGACTGGTCGATGAGATCGCAGAGACACTTAATGAGATCAAAATCTGTGATGTCATTATACTGACGATCCCGGTTGACGGTATCATTGCTGTTGCCAAAGCCTTAACAGACATTGACTCCCAGTGTACCATCATCGATTTCGGTAGTACAAAAAAGAAGATCTCTGAATCCATACCTGCAGAAATAAGAAAAAATTTCGTAGCTGCACACCCCATGACAGGGACAGAAAAGTTTGGTCCTTCTGCTGCGGTCAAGGAACTCTATGATGGTAAAGTCGTAGTGCTCTGCGATATGGAGAAAAGCGGAAGCTATCAGCAGGAAGTAGCTAAAGATCTGTTCAGCGCTATCCATATGAACCTTGTTTTCATGGGGGCAGAAGAACATGACAGACATGCCGCTTTTATTTCACATATGCCCCATGCTCTGAGTTTTTCTCTTGCAAATTCCGTTATGAGACAGGAAGCATCTACAAGCATTGTTGCCCTCGCCGGGGGTGGTTTTAAAGATATGAGTCGTATTGCCAAATCTTCACCCAATATGTGGGAAGATATCTTCAGGCAAAATAAAAGTAATCTTCTTGAAGCGGTCTACTCTTTTCAGTCGGAACTCAAAAAATGCCAAAGAATGGTGGAAAATGAAGAGTGGGAAAATCTTAATAAATGGATGAAGGATGCCAATACCCTGCATGATATTTTATAATTTATAGCGGAAGGTCACAATAACCTCTGCTTCTTTGTCTATACTCTTTAAAATTGCTTCTTTTAATATCTTTTTTTCTTTTGTACTCAAAATCCCAGAAGAGATCACTTCACAGAATATCTCATCATTTTTAGGACGATGTATCAACTTTATATGTGTCAGTCTAACGGTATGTTCTTTAAGTGTAAAAGAGAGATTTGCCAGTGTTTTTTGGATCTTGATATCCTCTTTCATCTGAGAAAAGGCACTGTAGAGAGGGATCGCCACAAGAAATACGATAAAAAACCAGGTCAAAATACCTTTTTTGGCAACATGAAGCGGAGAGAATCCCAAGAGCATAAAGGTAAAAGCTGCTGCGAGTACAATACCCACAAGGTTGGTAATAAACAGTAGAAAGGCCATCATGAACATGTGCCAGTCTCCCCATCCCAGACCGATACCTGCCACCGAGATCGGAGGTACCAAAGCTACAGCGATCGCCACACCGGCAAGAGAACCCAGTATTTTATCGTTACTCTTCACATACGCTGCCGCAACACCCGACACAATGGCAACAAAGAGATCAAGGATTGTGGGGGAGAGCCGTCCGGCCATCTCTGATGTCACTCTGTCGATAGGTGTGAACATGGCTATGGAGGCAGCCGTGAGCAGTACTGCCAAAGTGCCCCAGAAAATACTTTTTGCACCATTGAGCTGCAAACTCGAATCTTGACGCAATACCCCCATACTCACAGACACAATAGGCTGCATGAGCGGCGCCAAGAGCATCGCACCGATCACGACGGAAGAGGAGTTGATGAAAAGTCCAAAGGTAGCGATCATTGTTGAGAGGATCAAGAGCGTAATATACACCGAATTGAGTTTCCCCTCTTCTCTCAAATTGGTGAACAATGCAGTATACTGATCCTGACTGGCATGGGTAAAAAGAGGGATCTTATCAGCAAGATATTCTGCATTTTCTTTGTCTGAAGGAAGATGTTCGATCTTAATGCTGTCTTTTGTACTCTGTACACTGTTCTGTTTCTCCCAAAACTTCTCTCCTACACTCAACGCCAATACTTCCGGTACAACCTTCAGTTTTACCGGAACCTTCTCTGTTTCTGTTGAGTCTATACGTACCGATATGGGCGTTTCAGATTCGATCGTTATTTCAGAACTGACAATGTATCCGACAGAATTCGGTAGAGATTTCGGTGTGATATAAGAAACCAGAGATTGAAAAAGGTAACCCACATACTGCATAATAGAGGTAGGAGAGAGTATGACCAGTAAAAGTTTTCCGTCATTTGCACTCAGTTTTGAAGCCAGAAGTTTCGCTGCAAACGTGGCGTTATTATACTCTATACCCACCATCCCTACAGCAGAGACTTCCATGACATTTTCTTTGGCATCTGTGATCTTTACTCTTGTATGTTTCAACTGTTTGACTTTACGTAACGTCAACCAAAAAAGCTTGATCCTGTCTAAAAAAGTTTTACCTTTCAATACCGTATCAAAATGATCCAAAGGCGGTGCATCTCCTATGACCACCTCTTGCAGTACGATCGTATCGTTACAAGAAAGGATATCAAGTTTTTTCTCTGATGGGTGAAGTGCCAGGGTGATAGCATCTTCTATATTTGAAGGCAGGGAAAGCGTACGGATCAACTCTTTTTGTTTTGGAGTAGCAATGATACCTACACTGATATTATGCTCATACGCCAGATGCAGCACTTTTTTGATCTCTTTGACCCAGCCCGTTACAAGCCAGTGTGTTACTTTGGCGGGGTCAAGAGTATCCAGCTTTTCAAAAGGGAGGTATTGCAGCTCGGAAGGCCAAAGTGCTAAGACTTTGTTTTTTTCAACAAAATCTGCATCTTCTTCGGAATAAACATAAACGGTCATCGGGTACTCTTCCTTATTGGGAGGTTCAATAGCATAAGAAAGCATACCACAATTTATACTTAGAGTATGTTAATGCTGTACCTTTTCAACGATCTCATTTAACGTTTTCTTATCGATAACAACACTTTTATCACCGTTTTTCTTTGCATAGAGCTTACGAACCATCTCCTCTATTTCAGCCGATTCACTCATATGTGGATAGAGTATTTTCAAGGCTTCCACTTCACTGTAATTGCCGACATGTGTTTTCATTTTAAAGCTTGGCAAATAACGCACAAGTGCCATAACGATCATACCCGATACAAAAGCCAGTATCACCATCCACCACTCCGTAGCATTCTCTTCAACAGGGGCTTCAGGTTCACCATTATCCAACATTGATTTTTGAGGTACTTTCAAATTGGTCTGTACCACACCTTTTTTTGCTTCAAAAGTCGATGCTACCGCCGGAATTTCCTGTTTTGTACCTTCAATACTGATCTTATACGAAGGTATTTTCAGCTGTTTCAGTGTTTTTGACTTCGTGTCATACACAGAAATATTTTTAGCCGGGATCACAAAATCATGATCAGAGATAAATGCAAAACTTTTTACATATGTACTTGTAATCGTATGATTGCTCAGATCAGAAGTGATCTTTGCATCATCACTGTAAATCGTTACCCCGTCAATTTCATAATTCGGGAATTCAAAATCTTCAAGACTCCCCTCTCCTGTGATCTTAACGGTAAGATTGACAGGTTTATTGGCTTTGACACTTTGGGAATCAATATGTTGTTCCATTGTAAATGATCCAACCAGATCACTCTCCTGTGGTTTTGCCTTCACTTCAATATCAATCGTATTTGAAGCAATGGGTACCCAGGTCGTTCCAAAGAATCTACCGAACATATCACGTCTGTTCCTGTCTGCTATACCGATCTTGGCTGTTGCCGGTCCCACCGTAAAATTCCCTTCAGACTGAGGAATAAGCATGTAACGTAATTCTGTTACTTGACGATCACCTGCATGATAACTCTTCTCTTCACCTACCTCTTTGACAAAAAAACCTTTGAATTCAGGCTTGTTGTATTGAGGATTCTCAGAAAGTCTCACACCCTGCTGCAGAGAGAAATAGACGGTTGCCAATAGTGGTTCACCTACGATGACAGATTTTTTATCACTTTTAAGCTGTAGGGAGAACTTGGCATTTCCACCTGCTTTTGGCAGTGTGGATTTGACAATCTTTATATCGATCGGCTTGGTTTTATACTCAGTACCGTCCACATTGACCAAATAAGAAGGGATCGTCATATCTTTTTGTGGTGCAAATGTCAGTACCAGTGTTGTTGTGCGTGTATTCTTCATCTTACCATTGATATAGGTATATGAATTATTCTGCCCTTGGTGTTTTCCCAATACAGGCACACCTCCGATCTCTTGAATATTCGGAAATGCCGCCTTGTTTCCGTCGGCTGTTATTTTAAGCTGTACCATATTACCCTGCACCACTTCTGTATTGGAAACCGTTGCTTCTACACCTGCTGCATTCAATAGTGTAAACAGTGCATATGGAATAGCAAACAATACAAATAATAGTTTTTTAATTCTTGTCATTTTTTCTCCTCTCTCTTCGTTTTAAATATCTTGTTGCCTACCACTACCATGGATTGACATCCTCTCTTGGTTTTGGTTTTCCTGCACTCATCTGATACATCATGGTAGGTGTGCCTTTTTGTCCCATTTTTTTCAACAGTCTTTTGAGTTCCTGCTGTTTAAGTTTCTCTTCTTTACTCTTCTTTTTTTGATTTTTTGACTGACCTGAGGGTTTTTCACCCTTCTTATCTTTAGGTTTTTGCTCTTTCTTTGCTCCAGCCTTATCTTTATCACCCTTTTTCTTTTTATCTTCTTTCTTTTTCTGATCATTCTTATCTTTATTTTTATTATTCTTTTTGTCTTTCTGGTCACCCTTTTTCTTTTTATCCTCTTTTGGATTTTTTTTCTTCTTGGCATCATCTTTTTTCTGATCATTTTTGCTGTTTGGATCTTCTTTCTTTTTCTGATCCTTATTTTTATCCTGATCTTTTTTCTTTTTCTTCTTTTTCTTTTGCTGATCTTTTTTCTTTTTCTTCTTTTTTTCTTGCTCTTCTTTCTTCTTTTTCATCTTTTTAGCAAGCTCAAGGTTAAAACGTGTATCTTTGTCTTCTCTTATTTTCAAAGCCTCTTCATAACTCTTGATCGCTTTCTCCAAGTCTTTTTTCTGAAAATAACTGTTTCCCACATTATGTAGACGCGTTGCTTTGTCTACTCCTTTAGCTTTCTGATACGACTTAATGGCAGCATCATAATTTTTAGACTTGTACTGGGCATTTCCAATATCATACTGGCGCTCACCACTCTTTTTTTCCAAGGAATTCAAGAGTGCGGCACTCCTCGTGTATGCTTTGGCTTCATAAGCACTTTCTGCTTCTTTAATAGTTTTAAAGTCTGTCAGTCCAGCCTGCAGAGAAGTAAACAGCATCAACACTGTCAATACAACTTTCTGAATGCTGAATGCCGAATACTGAACATTTTTTTTCATCATACTTCTCTCCTTCTTGGCAATGAACTCAGCCCGATCAGGAGAAACAGAAGACCAAGCCCGAGCGGATAGTAAAAATACTCTACGCGCTGCTTGACTTTCACTTCACCCTGTTGCTGATTTTTATATTTACTTCGTATCACGGACACAAGGTTCTCTATATCCTCTTTCCCATTGGTCGCTACCACATAGGCACCGCCGCTCTCCTTTGCAAGTATCCCCAGGTCATCATTACGCTGGGTAATGGCAATGGTTCCGTCTTTTTTGGTGAGCGGTTTGCCATTGGCATCGATCACAGGAGATCCTTTTGTCGTACCGACAAGGACGACATACAGATCGATCTTGTTTTCTTTAAGTACATCTGCCAGACCCGCAATCGCTTTTTTATCTCCACCATCGGTGAAGAGTACTAAAATCTTTGGATCTTTCTTTTCAAGCAGAGAATTTGCTAGTTCACCTAAAGCCAGAAAATCTGTAGATCCCATATTGATGTAGGAGTCATCTACCCCTTCCACCATCATTTTAAGTGTCTCTTTGTCACTCGAAAACGGCGCAAGGACAAAAGGACTGTAGGCAAAGGCCACCACCCCTATCTCATCACTCGGCATCGCATCAAAAAAGAGATTCATCTTCTTTTTGGCAAAGGTCAAGCGGTTCGGATACACATCGGTACTTCGCATAGATCCGGAAATGTCAAGGGCTGTCAACAGTGTCAACCCCTGTACTTCCACTATCTTGTCACCTTCATCTTTGACTGGCCTGGCCAGTGCAACGATCATCATAAATATCCCTGCGAAGAGAATGATATTTCTTAACTTCAGAGGTACACTCTCACTACTGGCACTCAAACGTTCAAGTACCTTTTCATCAAAAATACGTGATAAATGCTCTTTGTTCGTTGAGATCAAAAAAGCAAAAATCACAAACGGGATCACAAAGATCCAAAAGAGATACGGATTTACAAATTCAACCATTATATCCCCCTGTTATTTCTATAGTAGATAAACAGAAGCAGACACAAAATAGCCAGGAAAAGCGGATATATATACAAATAAGTATGCTCCACGATCTTCTTGTTATCTATTTTGCTCGCTTCGAGTTTATCGATCTCATCATAGATGCGGCTCAAAGTTTCGGCCGAACGTGCAGCATAGGCTTCACCTTTTCCTGCTTTCGCCAAAGCTTTGAGATAATTGGCATCATAATCCCTCGGTCCGCCGATACCGATAGTATAGAGTTTCACTTTTCGTTTTTCAACCATATTCTTCACATCGGCAAAAGGAATTTTTGACATATTGTCAATCCCGTCTGTCAATAGAATGACAATTTTTGACTTGGCCTTACTCTTACTCATCAAATTATACGCCTGAACCAGTGCATCGTTGATGGCTGTTCTCTTTCCTGCCATTCCCAACTTCTGCATTTCAGTAATATTGGTCAAGAAATCTTTCTCAAAAGTTAATGGCGAGGCAATAAATGCCACATCTGCAAAAGTGACCATACCAATACGGTCATCTTTACGTTTTTTAATAAAATCTCCAACAACCTCTTTAACCACATCAAACTTGCTTTTATACGGGTCATTCGGATCAAAGCCCATTTGACGCATAGAGTCCGAAGAGTCAACGACCAATACAATATCACGTCCCTCTTTTTTAGAGTTGATGTAGTTCTTGGTGATCACCGGTGAAGCCAAAGCAATGACAGCTGAGACGATCCCGATCCACTTTAACCACGCCAGCAATGAAGACTTATTCCCCTCTTTGGCGATCAGTGTTTTAACATGTGGGAAAAAGATCGCCCTGCTGCGCTCTTTACACCAGCGTGAGCAGGCAATAAAAAGCAATACAACCAACAGTAATAAAGGGTATTCAAAACTAAACTGACTCATCTGACACCTGCACATAGAGGTTAAAACGATTCAAAGTATCCTGATCCACTTCATCCACCTCTTTTTTATATTTGTATTTTTCCAGCATTGGCTCCAGCTGATAAAAAAGCTCTTTCCGTCTCTCATCGGTTGCCAGGAGTCTTGCATAATGAGTCGCATCATAGGCAGACTTCTTGGTATCGTGCCAGTCAATCGCTTTGAGTTTTTCAAGATACCCTTTGGCAAGGTTGATCTTTCTCTGTCTCCAAAGCTTTTTCACTATAAAATAGACCAATATCAACACGATCAATACAGCCAATACGATCAATCCCCAATAGAGATAAAAACTGTTATCAGGGATCTCCAATAGTGGTTTAATATCTTTAAGCTGCTGACTTAAATTTGCATCTGGATTCATACTTACCTCATTCTTTTCATTAGTTTTAGTGCAGGGTCTTCATGGGTATAGACTTTTGTAAAACGGATACCCTGCTTCTTAAACTGCTTATAAAGTTGTTCATCATTGTCGTGCAGCGCTTTTTTATATCCCTTCAGGGTGCCTGCATCCACATTGCCTTCAAAGCTCTGTTTGGTCTCCATATCTATCAGTCTGAGATAACCCAGTTCACTCGGATCTTCCTCAAATCTGTCTCGCACTATTACAGCAAAGACATCATGCTTCTTGCTCAAAAGTTTGAGGTCAATATCACCTACAAAATCCGAGATGATAAAGAGCAGCGCTTTTTTCTTTAAACGGTTGTTCAGTGTCTCCACCAACGCCTTAAAATCACCTTCTTTTCCCAGTGGCTCAAAATCCACTATCTCTTCTACCGCTTTATGCACAGAAAAGAGTTTTTTACTGGGTTTGCTCAAGCTGTAAAGTTTGTCCGCAAAGGTCATATGAGAAAAGAGGTCTGCATTTTTCACGGCAGAAAAGCCCAGTGTCGCTACCACTTCTGCCATAATGTCAGACTTCTGTTTTACTGTTCCAAAATAGACGGAACCTCCCAAGACGGAGACCACTACCACATTGAGTTCACGCTCTTCTTTGTACACCTTGACAAAAGGTTTACCAAGTTTGGCGGTAGTCTTCCAATCTATCTTACGGACATCATCACCATAGACATATTCACGAAGTTCTGCAAATTCAAAACCTTCACCCTGGAATAATGATGCATTGTTTCCAAGCATATCTCCATAAACTTGTTTTTTAGTTTTAAGGATAATTTTTTTTGCTGATTTTTTCAATGTTATCCTTTATTTTTATTTTTCATCTTCCATCCAGATCCTACGGAATCGGTACTGCAGCCAAGATCTTCTCAATAATATAATCCTGAGTGATATCCTCGGCCTGTGCTTCATAACTCAAAATGATCCTGTGACGAAGAATTTCTTTGGCAATATAGGCGATCTCTATCGGTGAGACATAATCCTGCCCTTTCAGGTAGGCAATGGCTCTGGAGGCTTTATACATATCGATACTCGCACGCGGTGACGCGCCATATTCAATGTAAGCCTCCAACTCTTCCAAACCGTAAGCTTTCGGATCACGTGTTGCAGCTACCAATTCAATGATATATGCTTCGATCTCTTCATCCATATGCACTTCAAGTGCCTCTTTACGAATAGTCTCAAGATCATCAATGGTTGCTACCTGCTGGATCTCTTCAAACGTATTGTTGGCAACACGTCTTGCAATTTCAAGCTCTTCTTCTTTGGTGTTATAGCCCACAACTACTTTCATCATAAATCTGTCAAGCTGTGCTTCGGGAAGCTCATAGGCGCCCTCTTGTTCAACCGGGTTTTGTGTTGCCATAACAAGGAACGGAAGATCGATCTTAAAGGTTTCATCTCCGATGGTCACCTGTCTTTCCTGCATCACTTCAAGCAGTGCCGACTGTACTTTGGCAGGGGCACGGTTGATCTCATCTGCAAGAAGCAGGTTTGTGAACACCGGACCCTGTTTGATCTTAAAACTATTATTTGAAGGGTCGTATATCTCTGTCCCAATGATATCCGAAGGTAAAAGGTCAGGGGTGAACTGAACCCTTTTAAAGTTCAAGCCCAGGGTTTTAGCCAAGGCATTAACTGCTGTGGTCTTAGCCAGTCCGGGTACTCCTTCTAAAAGGATGTGTCCACGACAAAGCAGTCCTGCAAGCAAGCCCTCGATCATTTTGTCCTGACCAACCAACACTTTGCCGATCTCTGTTTTAATGTTTTGTATGATTTGACTCAAATTTTTCTCCTAAAACTATTTTTATAGTTGTAGTGTACTTGAGTGAGGTTAACTAAAGTTTAATAAAAAGGGGAAGAGGCACCAAGGCCTCTTGAAAAAGAAGATTAGAAGTCGTATTTGGAAACCAAGAAAGTATTTCCGATAAAAATTAAAAATCGTAAGTAATACCAGCAGTCACAATATTTGATGTTGTATGCACTGCTCCTGCATTAGAAAGAAGATGTTGCATATCAACCCACATTCCCCAACCTTTTTCCTGATCACCTTGACCATCAAATACTCTACTGTATACCCCAAAACTTTCATCTGAAGCAAAATCATACTCAAATCCCGCACCATAAGAAAAACCATTTTCATCAGTTGTACTGCTTCTAACGCCATTAGTATAATCTATAGTTGTTTTACCATATCCCAATAATCCATAAACATTCATTTGTGATGATATATGGTATTGAGGCTTAAGATAAAGTCCGTAATGTTCTGTTTCAGAAAAAACATCATTACCAAATGTCTTAAGTGCCCTAGCCTCTATTCCTATATAATTATTGAAATCCCATCCTGCTCTGACGATACCTCCGTATCTGTGATCTTTTATATCTGCTGCATTCGGTGTACAGGGACAGGGATCTCTCTCTAGATTTGCCATTACCAAACCCAAACCTATATAGATAGGCCAGGGGTTGATTACTGGAGCCATTGGCACAATTGCTGCAATCGGTGTAACTGCTGCTGGGCCAGATTTCCCTCCTGCATATGAAGTTGTTGCAAGTGCAATCATTGTTATGATTGAAATTATTATTTTGTTCATTTTAAATTCCTTATACTCTCTGCTCTTCTTCTTTTCTTACAAAAAAGAGTGCTG
>Ga0256834_1000513_pt1 | contig 27878 bp, 33 predicted proteins | sample 4281140metaG_FD_190536 | JGI IMG/M metagenome (GOLD analysis project Ga0256834, IMG submission 190536) | Hydrothermal vent microbial communities from East Pacific Rise, Pacific Ocean - 4281-140 | ecosystem: Environmental > Aquatic > Marine > Hydrothermal vents | place: Pacific Ocean: East...
CAAGAATGTTGCCGCATAAGGCAAAAATCCGTATGCCGCAAAAGCATTGTTAATAGCCGCCATCGCATGTTCTCTAATCCCGAATTGTACGTTTCTTCCGTGAGGGAATTTGTCTTCGTCTTTTAGCCAAGTGTTGTTTGACGGCGCCAAATCCGCACTTCCTCCAAGGAAACTCGGAATCGCTTTTGCAATAGCGTTTAAAATTTCTCCGTTACTTTTTCTTGTAGCGATACTCGCTCCCTCTTCAAATTCAGGCCATTTGATTTTTGAGAAATCTTTTTCGAAAAAGGCTTTAATTTCATCAACTCTTGCTTTTTTCTCCCACTCTTTTTCCAAAAGTTCGCCTCTTTCTTTTACACATCTGAATCTAACAAGCACGTCATCCGGTACGAAAAACGTCTTTTCAGGGTCGAATCCTGCTGCGATTTTACTTTTTTTGATAACTTCTTCTCCAAGAGGAGCACCGTGAGTTTTTTCGCTACCCTCAAGCCCTACGGCACCTCTTGCAATAATGGTTTTTGCAATAATAAGAGTCGGTCTGCCGTCACTTTTTAACGCTTCTTTTAGAGTTTTTGAAATCTCTTCGTAATCGTGCCCGTTCATTTCAAGCACTCTGAAGTTTTGAGCTTCGAATCTTTTTTTAATATCGTCTTTAAATACAGGCTCCACTTCCCCTTCAATCGAAATATTATTGCTATCGTAAATAATAATCAAATCTTCAAGCCCGAGACTTCCGGCAATACTGCAAGCTTCATAAGAAATTCCCTCTTCCAAATCACCATCACCGCACAAACACCAAACTTTATGGTCTATTTCAGGGAATTTTTTATGCATAAATTTTTTAGCCATCGCAAAACCTACGGCGTTTGCAACACCTTGTCCAAGAGGTCCCGTAGTTACTTCGATTCCCGGAGTATGCCCGTATTCAGGGTGTCCCGGAGTAATGCTACCGAGTTGTCTGAAGTTTTTCAAATCATCAAGAGAAATATCATATCCCCACAAATAAAGCATAGAGTATATTAAAGGCGTAGCGTGTCCGCCTGAAAAAACGATTCTGTCTCTATTGATAAACTGAGGATTATGAGGAGTGATATTAATAACTTCGCTAAGTTCCACCATAATATCGGCAAGCCCCAAAGCCGCTCCCGGGTGACCCGAATTTGCTTTTTGCACCATATCAGCCGCTAAAAATCTTATCGTATCGGCCATCTTTTTTTTCATTTGTAAATCCATTAAAGCTCCTTTATTAGTTTTTCTATCATCTGTTTCAATTCAGGTAATTTTAAAAATATCGTATTCCAAATCAATACAAAATCTACTCCGAAATATTCATGAGTTAATTTATTTCTAAAATCAATTATCAATCTCCACGGATAATTCGGATATTTTTTCTTTAACAACTCATAAACGTTTTTCGTTGCTTCACCTATTATTTCAAATTCCTTCACTACAGCTTGATACGTTTTTCTGTCATTTTTAAAATCTTCTAACTCATACCCTTTAATATGATCGAAAATAGCATCGATACTCTCAATTATATCACGTAAAAAAAGCTCTTTATCCCTATTTAACATTTAGCAAATCTTTTTGAACGTAATTATAAACTATCGGCTTTAACATATCCTTAGTCGCAACATCCACTTTTCTACCGAATTTGTTTTTCATTTCTTCTTCAAACATCATCAATTCGAAAATCGTTATATTTTTATCGGTATCAAATTCAACCATCAAATCGATATCGCTATTTTCATTATCTTCGCCTCTTGCAACACTGCCGAAAAGATATATTTTTTTTATTCCGTACTCTTTTTCAAAACGCTTTTTGTTTTCTTTTATGTATCTTAAAACTTCATCTTTAATGCTCATCTTTTATGCCTAAAAAGATAATTATCAAGAAGTTTTTTAAGTTCCGTTTTTAAGTTCTCATCAAAAGAATCAAGTTCGTTTGAAAGCTCACTCGCAAGTTTATCGGCTTCTTTTTTTGCTTCTTCTTCGCCTAAGAGTGTTACGAAAGTATTTTTATTCGTATCGACTCCCGTGGTTTTACCCGTCTCTTCACTATCAAGCAAATCAAGCAAATCATCTTGTATTTGAAATAAAAGCCCGAGTTTCAGTCCGAAATCATAAAGCTTTTGGGCAAGTTCGGGTTTATTTACTATAACAGCTCCCATTTGAAGACTTGCGGCTATGAGTTTTGCGGTTTTGTTTAGATGAAGTGTTTTTAATTCTTCCAAATTCAGCTTTTTATCTTCAAAATAACAATCTATCGCCTGCCCGAGCACCATACCAGCAGGCCCCGCATTTTGAGCCAATATTTTTATCAGCTCTATTTTTACGTCGTTATGCATAGGAGCCTTGCTTAAGACTTCAAAAGCGTAAGTGTTTAGGGCGTCTCCTACCAAAATAGCAGTAACTTCGTCATATGTTTTATGAAGAGTCGGATGTCCGCGTCTTAGGTCCGCATTATCCATAGCAGGCAAATCGTCGTGAATTAAAGAATAAGTATGAATAAGCTCAAGCGCAAAAGCCGCGTATTTGGCATTTTCTAAAAGAATAGGATTATAGGCTTTTACAACCGATAAGAGGAGTTTCGGTCTGAATCTTTTGCCTCCGGCTAATAACATCTCATTAAGAGCTTTTTCGTAATACGGGTGAAAAGATTCCGCTTTTATCAGATTGTTTTTTATAAACTCTTCCATTTATTTCCTTAGTGGAATTTTAACTTTAAGTCCGTTTTGTATAAACGTAATTGTAACATTTTTGTTATACGAAAGCACTCGTTTTAATTGTTCAAAAGAATAAACTCTTTTTGAATTAATCGCGTAGATTTTTATCGGTTTGTTTGCAAAAAATTTATTTTTATATTTCGGCGGCAGTTTTACATACAAATTTTTATCCACATATATCCCGAAATGCATCAAAGGCGTAAAATTGTAAATTTTTTTTCTAACACTCAAAACATAAACGCCTCTTCTTGTCTTGATGGTAACGGCTCTTCCTACTTTATTTAAAATGACGTATTTCGTAAAAGTTTTAGGATTTGCCGGTTTTAGATTGATTTTTAGGATTTTATCACCCGGTTTTATTCCTTTTGCATAGAAAGGATCGACATATTTTACGACCATATCTTCATCGACATCAATGCCGACATCTCCCCAATATCCGTATTTTACGAAATGTAAAAGATAACTGCTCGGCATAAAAAAGCCGTTTGCCACTCCGTAGGCTCTACAAAAAAGATCGCTTACTACCGCAGTCTTAGGTGCTTTTACACTAAGCTCTCCCATATTTAAAAAAATAGGAGCTTTTGCATAGCTGCCAGCATAAACTCCGTTTTGTTTAATTCCCGCCATCCACCAGCCGAGTTTGGGATTTTCATAAAATTTTACAACTTTCGCATTCGAATTTCTAAATACATATAGCCCCGTAAAAGGGTCGTAATAAATATATTTTTTAGGTTTATAAAAAGTTACGCTTTTTGTTTTAGAAACGGGGATTGAATATTTTATGAAAGAAAATTTCTTATAACACGCGGAAAAGTCAAGATTCAGAGCAAAAGCAAAGAGCGGTATTAGTAAAAAAAGTTTTTTCATTGTCCTAAATTCATTCCTCCGAACATATTCATCGCTTGCGCTTTTTTATCATCCACTGCCATTTTAATCGCATCGTTAATCGCACTCATAAGCAAAATCTGAAGAGACTCTTTATCTTCAAGCAAAGAATCGTCAATTTTAATATCTATAACTTCGAATTTTCCGTTAACCGTAGCCTCAACAAGCCCGCCGCCGCTTTTTGCGGTATATGTTTTATTGTCCGCTTCTTGAAGTTGCTCTTGCAGTTTTTGCATCATTTCGTTTAAATCGATATTTCCGAACATTACCCCTCCTGTAAATAGGTTGTTTTTTCAATTACGTTGTTATTATCATCGACAATAACGACAGCCGGCTTAAATTTTTTTGCTTCTTCAAGCGTCATATTCGCATATGCGATAATAATAATCTTATCTCCCGGATGAACTTTTCTTGCCGCCGCACCGTTTAGGCAGATGTCTCTTTTTCCTCTTTCGCCTTTGATTACGTAAGTGGAAAATCTCTCTCCGTTATTTATATTTACTATATCGACTTTTTGGCCGACAAATAAATTAGCTTCTTCCATAAGCTCTTCATCGATAGTAATGGAGCCAACATAATTCAAGTTGGCATCCGTTACAGTGGCTCTATGGATTTTGCTATAAAGCATTTTAATTGTCATTTTTTAAACCTTTACGCCCAGAATTCCTTAGGAATCAGATACTCTTCTACCGGATTTCCGTTTTTGATATGCTCTTCTAAGATTCTGTCAATCTTCGCTTTATCAAGGTCTACATACATATAGCTTCCCGGCTCCACAAGCATTACCGGCCCGAAATTACATCTGTTTAAACACCCCGTAGGTACTATCCAATTCGTCATAGGGTCGATTCCCATTTCCATCATTTTTTGTTGAGTATAAGGGAACAAATCTTCTTTTCCTTCTCTAACACAACTTGGTTTTGGGAAGTTCGGCGGTCTTTTTACCTGACACATAAAGATTATATTTTTTGGTTTTGGCATTTGCATACTTAACTCCTTTGTTTTTTAACGGATTATATCTTAATAAATTAAATTAATATTAAATCAAATATTTTATTAGATATTTTATCACAATTTCAGCTTATTACTTCAAAAACAGCTTCTTTGTCGCTAAAAGGTATTTTTTTATCGCATAATTCCATATATTTCTCATCACCTTTTCCCAAAATCATCAAAGTCATATTTTTCTCTTTTGCCAATTTAAGAGCTTTTTTTATAGCCTCTTTTCTATCGAGAATAACTTCATAAGGTTTTGATATTCCTTTTATGATATCTTTTGCGATATCTTGAGGATTTTCGCAGCGAGGATTATCGTTTGTAACGATAATATAATCGGCATATTTGCTTGCAACCTCTCCCATTAAATGTCTTTTATCTTTGTCTCTATTACCACCGGCTCCGAAAACTACGATTTTTTTGCCCTCTACCGCACTCAAAACTTTTTCCATTCCATCCGGCGTATGGGCGAAATCGATTATAACAAGAGGGTCTTTTGAGACTATTTCCATTCTTCCGGCAACACCCTTAAAAAGTGAAAAATCAAAAGTTGAAAGTGAAGAATTCGTAAGCAACGAAGCTGTTTTTAACGCTAATGAAAAATTCATTTTATTAAACTCTCCGGCCATAGGAATATCATCGACAATAGGTTTTTCTAAAACATATAAATTATTTGGATTAACTTTAAAATTATACCCACCGACATTCACAATAATTAATTTTCCATTTTCCATTTTCCATTTTCCATTAATTATCTTAATGCTGTCATCTTGAAAAAAACTCTCTTTTACTTGTTTGTATTCTTCCATACTCTTATGAAAATCCAAATGATCCTGAGAAAAAGAGGTCATAATTTTCGCTTCGAATTCAAGCCCTTCGATTCTATCTTGAACTATGGCATGAGAGCTAACTTCCATTATGTAAAAATCGGGTTTGTATTTAAAAGCTCTTTTTATTGTTGTAAAAATAGGAGGAGTAGTTAGAGTTTTTGGCTCTTTTAATTCTCCGTTGAAATAAAAACCTTCCGTTCCTTGAATTCCTACGCTGTAACCTAAAGAATTTAATAAATATCCCAAAACGAAAGCCGTAGTCGTTTTTCCGTTTGTACCGGTAATTCCTATGAATTTCGTTTTGAGATTTAGAGATTTTAGAAGCTCTTTTGGAGTTATGTAATTTTTTATATCTTTTGCATATTTTGAGTTTTGGGAAGTTTTTAAAAAGAGCTTGTTTGAATCAAGCTCTTTGGTATTGTCCGTAATAAGTGAATTATTTAAGTAGTGAATTAAATCCATCAATTATCTCGATGTCGTTAATTAGCGGTAAAAGCTCTTCAAAATAGCTTATTGCGTTTTCTTTGAATCCGTATTTTAAAAGCATTTCAAAAAACTCTAATAAATCTTCTTTCGTTTCGAAAATTACTTTTGTCGATAATAAAATATTTTCCAAATCCTCTTTTTTCTTGACGATTTCTTTTACGTCTTTGAATAAAATACCGTCGAATTCGTTATTATTAGGAATAGTTTCTTCTTTTAATATCTCGCTTAGGATTTTCATCACTCTTTGATAATCCTTTTTAGCGATTGCGTCTTCTAATAATTCTTTTATATCAGAACGAATATTTAACGAGCTCATCAAGCTGATCCTCATATCCGTGTGGTACGTTCATTACTACAAGTTCAGGATGAATTTTTTCTTTTAATGCTTTTTCGATTCCGTATTTTAATGTCGCACCCGCACTTGCACAACCTACGCATCCGCCTTGAAGCTGTACGAAAACTACAGGTTTTCTAACATCAATAAGAGTTACGTCTCCTCCGTCCATTTGAAGCATAGGTCTAACTTCTTCAAGTACTGCGCTAACCGCTTCTTTTAATTCTTCGTTTGAAAATGGAATGTTATCAGCCATTCATTATCCTTTTTTTAGCCTTATAATAGCATAAAATTGTTAGTTTTTAATGAAAAAAGAGGAGAAAAAAAGAGGATTAAGCTTCTTCGCTTACGAATTCGATGATACACATTTCAGCCGCATCACCTCTTCTGAATCTTGTTTTGATAATTCTTGTATATCCACCTTTTCTGTTTTCGAATTTAGGTGCGATTTCTTCGATAACTTTTTGAGTTGCCGCTTTAGCTCTTGCGTTACTTCCGAGTTTTGAATATACGTATCTGTGAGTGTTGAAATCCGCGTTTTTAGCTCTTGTTACGATTTTTTCGATATATTTTCTAAGTTCTTTTGCTTTTGGAACAGTAGTTTCGATTCTACCGTTTTCAATTAAGTCGCAAGCAAGGTTTCTTAAAAGCGCTTGTCTGTGCTCGCTGTCACGACCTAACTTTCTGTATCCGTGTCTATGTCTCATTGCTCAGTCTCCTTTAATTTAGAAAGTTTCTCTTCAATTGCCTTTTTAATATCAAGAGGTAGCGGCTTAGATAAACTAAATCCGATTTCTTCAAGTTTTTCAAAAATTTCTTCTAAAGATTTAGTTCCGAGATTTTTGATATTAGCAATTTTTTCTTTACCCATTAATACAAGCTCACCGATAAATCTGATTCCGGCTCTATCAAGGGCGTTGAAGCTTCTGCTTCTTAAATTCAACGTATCGATTGGCTCGAATAATACGTTATATTCTTCAGGTAATTCTACGTTTTCAACTTTTTTAGTTTCAAGTTTAAACTCTTTAGAGAATACGCTAAATTGGTTCAAATAGTTATTAATAGCGTCTTTAAATGCGTCGATAGGGTCGATTTGTCCGTCAGTTTCAACTTCGAAAATAACTTTTTCGAAATTCGGGTCGTCTTCTACAAGCATATTTTCGATATTGTATACAACTTTTTTAATCGGGCTGAAATATGCGTCAAGTCCGATGAAACCTTCAGGAAGTTGGTCTCTAAAATTTTCAACCGCTACGAATCCCATACCTTTTTTAATAATAAGAGTTAATTTAAGCTCACCCTCTTCGTTTAGAGTAGCGATATACTCATCAGGTGTAACGACATCAACGTCGTCATTGATTAAATCTTCGCCTTTAATCTCTTTTGGTCCTACGAACGTGTAATCTACAGTCACTTCGTCTTTTTCAGAGTCTTTGATTTTGAATCTGATATTTTTAAGATTAATAATAAAACTCGCAACGTCTTCAAGCATACCTTTTAGGCTGTCGAATTCGTGCTTAACACCTTCAATTTTTAGCGCAACGGGAGCATATCCCGTAGTCGCAGCGATAAGTGTTCTTCTGATAGGATGGGCTACGCTAACTCCAAAACCAGCTTCAAAAGGATAAACTTCTATTCTTGCGAAGTTATCCTTTTTTTCGTATGAAAATTCACTTGGAATCAAAATTTCTGTTTTAATTTTATTCATTTTTTAGCCCCTATTATTTAGAGTATAACTCAACTACTAATCTTTCTTCTACTGGAATATTTACTTCACTTCTCTCAGGTACTCTTTGGAATACTCCAACTACTTTTTCTTTATCAACGTCAACCCACGGAGCGATACCTGTTTGTGCGCTAAGCTCAAGCGCTCTTTGAATTTGAGGGTTGTTTTTAGATTTTTCTTTAATTTCGATTCTATCACCTTCTTTTACAAGGTAAGAAGGAATGTTTACTTTTTTTCCGTTAACTAAAACGTGTCCGTGTGTTACAAGTTGTCTTGCGAATCTTCTTGTTGTCGCAAATCCCATTCTGTAAACTACGTTATCAAGTCTTCTTTCAAGAAGTTTAATAAGGTTCTCCCCCGTATTTCCTTCTTGTCTGTTAGCTTCTTTAAAGAATTTTCTAAATTGTTTTTCAAGTACACCGTAATAATATTTGATTTTTTGTTTTTCTCTTAATTGTTGTCCGTATTCAGAAATTTTCGCTCTTCTTTGTCCGTGTTGACCAGGTGCGTAAGGTCTTCTGTCAAGTGCTGATTTACCAGCTAATCTTCTTTCACCTTTAAGCTCTAAGCTAACGCCTAATCTTCTTTCAATTCTTTCAACAGGTCCTGTATATCTTGCCATCGTTACACCCTTCTTCTTTTTCTTGGTCTACATCCGTTGTGTGGTAGAGGAGTTACGTCTTTTAACCATAATACTTTAATTCCTTCGATTGCACCTACAGTTTTAACTGCAGTTTCTCTACCACCACCTGGTCCTTGTACTTTAATACCTACTTCTTTAATTCCGTATTCTTTAGCTTTTGCCATAACGTCTTCTACCGCTTGTTGAGCTGCAAAAGGAGTTGATTTTTTGCTTCCTTTAAAACCTAATGCTCCAGCAGAGCTCCAGCAAAGTGCGTTACCCATTTCGTCAGTAACAGTAATCATAGTGTTGTTGAATGTCGCAGAAATATATACTACTCCGCGTCCTACTTGTTTTTTAATTTTTTTCTTTTTAGTAAGTTTTCTTTTTGCCATCATCTACCCCTTATTTCGCTTTTGCACCGACAGTTTTTCTTTTGCCTTTTCTTGTTCTGGCATTCGTTTTAGTTCTTTGACCTCTTACAGGAAGACCTTTTCTATGTCTTAGCCCTCTATAACATCCTAAATCCATAAGTTCTTTAATGTTAAGTTGAACGATTTTTCTTAATTCACCCTCAACGATGTAGTTGTTTTGGATTTCTTTGTTTAGGATTGAAATTTCTTCTTCAGTAAGTTCGTAAACTCTTTTTTCAGGGTCAATTCCAGTGTCTTTTAGAATTTTTCTGCTTGTTGTAAGTCCGATTCCGTAAATATATGGAAGAGCGTACTCAATTTTTTTCTTTTTTGGTAAGTCTATACCTGCAATTCTCGCCATGTTTTATCCTTGTCTTTGTTTGTGTCTTGGATTTTCACAAATTACCCTAACAATACCTTTTCTTTTAACGATTTTGCATTTAGGGCAAATTTTCTTAACTGATGCTCTAACTTTCATAATATCTCCTTAGGTTACTTCTTGACCGCTTAAAAAAACGCCCCCATAGGTTCAAAGACCAGCCCTTGCAAGTGCCTTTTGACATTTGCAAAGCCTCTTTGCAGTTTAGGGGGACGAAATTATACCATATAATTAAAATGTGAAAAGTGAAAACGTAGTAAAAAAAGGCTCGTGACCAAAAATTTTAGTCACGATATTTCCTTTTACGAAGGAATTTTAATGCACTATAAACATCAAAAGCCCGATAAGTGCTATAGAAGCGGTACCGAAAGTAATTTTTTCTTTTTCACCTCTAAGTAAAGCCAATATGAAATAAACCACAAAACCTGCACTAAGCCCTAATGTTATCGAATAAGTAAGAGGCATCAATATTACCGTCAAAAAGACGCTAACACTTGTAGTAATATCGGAAAAATCTACATCTCTAAGCTCTCCAAACATCAAAACTCCCACCATTACCAAGATAGGATAAATCGCATTATCGGGTATTGCTTTATATATAGGTAAGAAAAACAGAGTCGTTATAAACAATAGCCCAGTCACAACTGCGGTAAGCCCCGTTCTTCCTCCTTCTTCAACACCCGCTGCACTTTCGATAAAAGAAGTTGTAGTCGAAGTTCCCAAACTCGCACCGATTACCGTAGCGGCAGCGTCGGCTTGGAGGGTTTTTTCAAGCTCTTTCGGGTCTTTGAAAAGTCCGGCTCTCATACCGATTCCGGCAAGAGTACCGATAGTATCGAAAAGGTCGGTTACCAAAAACGTTACTATTACGGGAACTAAAGAAAGTTTTAAAGCATCCCAAATATCAAATTTAAAAGCGATAGGAGCAATACTTGCGGGCATAGAAATAATACCCTCGGGTAACTTTCCAAGTCCGAATACCCATGCTGTAATAGAAGTCAATGCAATCGATAAAATAAAAGCACCTTTTATTCTATACGAATAAAAAAGCGCAGCCAATATAAAACCTTCGACTCCAAGCAAAACTTCGGGATTATGAAGATTGCCAAGAGTGACGAAAGTTGCGGGGTTTGAGACTATCGCACCCATTCCCTTAAGACCGATAAAGGCGATAAAAGCACCTATTCCGGCACTTATTGCTCGTCTTAAATCAATGGGAACGGATTCGAATACCCAAGCTCTAAATCTTGTCAAAGAAAGTACTAAAAATATAAGCCCAGAAATCATAACGATTCCAAGAGCCGTTTGCCAAGGCAGATGCATTCCTTTTACAAGTCCGAACGTAAAATAAGCATTCAACCCCATCCCGACACTCATAGCAACAGGAGTATTTGACCAAAACCCGTTTAAAATCGTCGAAATAATAGTAACAACTGCTGTCGCTGTGATTAAAGCATCAAAAGGCATCCCGGTAAGACTCATAATAGAAGCGTTTACAGGTACGATATACATCATTGCAAGAAACGTAGTAAATCCGGCTCTCACTTCGGTAGAAACGTTGGTGCCGTGCTCGTTTAATTTGAATATTCTCTCAAACATAACAACGCCTTTTAGGGATTTTAAACGATAATATCACAAAATAGTGCTAAGAAAGTGCTAAAAGAAGGCGAGAGAAAGGTTATTTGATTTCGATTTTTTTACCTTCCGGTTTTTGTTTTTTAGGGATGAAGACTTTTAAAACTCCGTCTTCATATTTAGCTTCGATATTGTCTAAATCCGCATCGGTAGGTAATTTGAAAGCTCTTTCGAATCTTCCGAAAAAGCTTTCGATTCTCGTATAGTTTTCACCCTCTTCTTTTTTTTCAAGTTTTCTTTCACCGGAGATTGTCAAAACTCCGTCATTTACTGAGATTTCAATATTTTCTTTTTTAACGCCCGGAAGGTCGATTTCTAAATAATAACCTTTCTCATCAACTTTTTCGTTAACGGCAGGTGTGAATGTTTCTACTTTTTGAATAGGTTTGTTTGCTTGAAGAACAGCTCCGATTCTTCTTTCGATATCTTGTAATTCTCTAAACGGATCAAATACCATTGGCCACATTTTCCCCTCCTTTTGATAGATTTTTTATCTATCAAATTCTGGAGGAATTATAACAAATTTATTCAACTTTGTCAAGTATCTTTATATCAAAAGACTAAAGTTTCTGACGATGTTGTATCTAAACTTTTAGTTTTTATAAGTTTTATCCCGGCATTGTTTATTTCGTATTTGTAATATCTGTTATGTCTTACGATAGACAACGTAAAATTAAAACTTCCGTTATATGAATATAGCCCGTCCTCTACACTTAAAGAATAATCTTTAGTTTTTGATAGTAGATTAAATACGAGATGATATTTATCAAAAGTCCCTTTTACGAAAATAGTCTGATTTTGAGCCAAATTAGCTCCCGACGTTCTTAATATATATCTCGTATAATTATTAGGTAAAAACTTGGCATTATTAAATAAAATATCGTAATTGCCTTTATCTCCGATAGAAATGCTTCCCGTAACTATACCTTTAATAAAAGGCGTAATATTTACATATTTAAAGAAATCGCTTGAAGGTTGATTTTTTAGTTGAATATATATCTCTTTGTTGTAATATCCCTCAAACGTATCCGATTTGAAATTCAATATATTATCACTCTGAGAATAATTAAAACTTACATCAGCATGATAATGAAAAGGATATAAAGTAAGCTCTTTCAAATTTATAAATTTCATTTTTTTAATATTACCTTTTACGTTAAGCACTCCGTTTTTTGAAGTTACGAAAATATCTCCGCTTCCGGAATCGGATTTGAATTTTGATTGTAAATCATAATTTTCTTTATCCATTACAAAAACATTCCCGTTAAGCTCTATCGGAATAGTAAGATTTTTAAATTGAAGTTTTCCTTTATGAATAAACTTGGTTTTCGCCATATTATTCACAAAATCGATATCCAAATCGACATTCCCTAAAAGATAAGGAAAATTTAGTTTAATCATATAAAAAAGTTTTTGAATATCAAATCCGCTACCTTTAAAATTACCTCCTATAGAGTTTGTAAGTTTTAACAAAAATTCTCCGTAACCATCAGCTAAAATAGCGTTTCCCGAAATATTTACCGCATCTTCGTATTTAATATTACCGCTTGATAATACACTTCCTCTAAAATCTTTGGTTACTTTTTCCAAATCAAGAAGCTTAGCTTCATACACCGCATTAAAAGGAAAAAGATTTCCGAAAATACTGACTTTATTGTTATCTTTTTCCAAGTCTATGGAAAAATTATTAAAAGAGTAATTAAAACTTTTAATTTCAAAATTTTTTAAAAATGAGATTTTCGAAAAAATATACTCTTTTACAATCCCCGAACCAACAGGTGATTTATAAACCAAAAATCCGCTCAATACCAAAAAAACCAATAAACTTATTACTACTACTTGTCTTTTTTTCATCTTTCAATCTTTAATGGGGTTTCGAAATAGATACTATTGCTCGGAAATGCAAAAGCACTTCCGTTTCTCTCTACAATATCGATTATTTTCAAATTGATATCCTCTCTTATTCTCAAATAATCCTTCCAAACGGCCGTATTCGTAAAAAAGTAACAAAAAATACTCAAACTCGAATCTTCGAATTGATCGAAATAGATTAATAAACTCTCGTCTTTTGCAATATCCGGATGATTTAAAAGCATCTCTCTTATTTCATCGGTTATCTTTTTTATTGTTTCTATAGGCGTATTATACACAAGCCCGATTCTCATCATAATTCTTCTTTTATCACGTCTGCTGTAATTTTCCACGGCACTATTTGCGATTGTAGCGTTCGGTAAAATAATAAGTCTTTTATCAAAAGCTCTGATTTTTGTGGTTCTCATACCGATATCTTCCACTATTCCTTCAACATTTCCGACCTTAACCCACTCTCCGATTTTAAAAATATTGTCGGTTAAAATCGCTATTCCTCCGAAAATATTAGCAGCCGTATCTTTTGCCGCAAGCGCAAAAGCAAGACCACCAAGCCCCAATGAAGCCAAAAATCCGGTTACATTTATACCCCAATCCTGAAGTAAAGCAATTATACCGATAGAGACGATAAAAATTTTCAAAAGTTTAATAATAAACGATACGAATTCCCTTGAAGCTCTTCCGAATTTCCCAAGACCCTTATAAATATACTCTTCAAATTCTCCTACGATATTATAAAGAGCCCAAAAAATATCGAAAATCAAAAGGCCTTTTAATATATGTTTTATTATCGCATAATCCACCTCTAAAAACAAAAAGAAAAAATATAACCCTGCAATCACAAACAAAAACCGTAAAGGATTTTTGATAGCTTTTAGAAACTTATCGTCAAGTTCGGTTTTTGTTTTTCTAACCAAAAAACGAAAAAATTTCAAAATATATAAAGTAAATGCTCTTCTTAAAACCAAAAAAAGAAATAAAACTACAAATGCTAAAACGATTTTATAAAGTGGCAGAGACAAAAATTTATAATTTAATATACTAAGTAACGACTCGAAACTATTTTGTTGCATTCGTCTCCTTCAGTAAATTTTCGTTTATCATTATATCAATTATTTTTCTAAAAGTAGGCACGGCACTTTTAGAAGCGAAATAATTCGGCCATTTGGCTTTGATATCGAAAAACGTAACGGCTATGGTATAGCGGTGGTTTTTATCATTTGCAAATCCTATAAAAGAAGAGTTATAAATTTGCTGATATCCTTTTTTACCCATAGAAACATGAGCCGTACCCGTTTTTCCAGCCGTAAATATTCCATTTACAATAGCGGCTTTCCCCGTACCTTTTAAAACCACTTTTCTTAAGATTTTAAGCATTATTTCGGCATTTTTAGCACTCATAACCCTTTTTGACTCACTCGGCATATTCGCAAGTCTCGGTGTCACTTCGATTCCGTAGTTATTAAAAGCGTTGTATGCTTTTAAAAGCTGCACGAACGTCACAAGAATTCCGTATCCGTAAGCGGTCGTCGATTTGTAAATAGGATAGTTTAAAAGTCTTCTGCTTCTAATCATACCTTTTACTTCATAAGGCAAATCGATACCGGTTCCGCTTGCAAAACCGAACTTTTTAAGTCCGTTAAAAAACTCATCGGGAGTTAATCTTAAAGAGAGCTCGGATAAAACGATATTACTCGAATGGACTATCGCATCCTCGGCACTTAGCCAATTAAAAGGCTCGTCGTCTCTAATCGGAGTTTTTCTCCACTCCGGTTTCCAGCGTCCGTTATGAGCGTTTAAAACTTCATACGGATTTACTTTGTTATTTTCCAAAAGAATGGCAAAAGTAATCGGTTTCATAACGGACCCGGGCTCAAAAACTTCTCTTACCGCACTTATTTTCATATTCGGAATATCTCTTGGAGTGATGTGAGCCGGGTCGTATCTGTTTGAGCTTGCAATGGCTAAAATTTTCCCGCTTTTAGAATCCATTACCGCCGCAAGAACTTCTTTTGCTTGAAATTTTTGTTTTTGAAAACTCAAAAATTTTTCTATTTTTCTTTGTAAAGCCAAATTTATATTAAGTTTGATATCTTTTCCGTTGATAGGTCTTTTTATTTTAGCGCTTTTGTCATAAATGATATTTCCGTATACGTCTCTATATCCGATTTTGTACCCGTCTTGTTTTGCGCTTAAGACGTCGTTGTAATAGAGCTCCAGCCCGTTATCTCCTCTTCTTTCGTCTTTTCTATATCTACCCAAAAACGGTTGAAGAGTGTCTTTGTAAGGATAGACTCTTTTAAAATCAAGACTCTCTATTTCATACCCAAGTCTTATTCCGGTACGTTTATCCGTTAAAAACACTCTTTTTTTATCAAGTACTTTTCTAAGATATATCAGGTTTTGTTTAGTTTTTAAATCCACCGTAGCTATTCTAATACGGCTAAGTCCGTTTTGTTTTCCGATAATAACAGCTCTTTTAAGCTCTCTTACCGGAATATCAGTATAAATTGAAAAAAGAGTATAAAAAAGCTGTTTTTTATCAGGGTCTAAATATTTCGGATAAACATAAACTCCGTATAATTTTTCACTTTTTGCAACGGTATAATCTTTGGTTTTAATATCTCCCCTAACAGCACTTTGGGTGATTTTGATTTTAGGATTGAAATAACCCATTGGTTTTGCTATCGCCAAAAACACAAAAGCGGCGAAAACAACGGAGATAAAAAAGATAAAAAATAGAAATATTGCAGGGATTCTGTTATTCATTAAATTTGAGTTTTCATAAGCTCTTTATAGGCGTTAATCGCTTTATTCCTTACTTCAAGCATCATTTTCATTTTCATTTCGGCTTTTTGGATTGTAATACTCGCTCTTGCCAAATCTTCGACTTGACCTGTTGCGATATCGGCTTGTGCTTTTTCCGACTCTTCAAGTAATTTATTAGTGGAATCAATTTCGCTTTTTAGCATTTTTTCAAAATCTAAAGAGTCGTCTTTTTTATTCGTCTTAGAAATATTTTGTAAGTTGTTTAAATTATCAACTTTATTAATAAAAGCCATTTTCTATCCTTATGCCTGAAGTATGTCTATTGCGTTTTGCGCCATCGATTTTGCACTCTGAAACGCCGCTACGTTTGCTTGATACGCACGTGTCGCTTCTATTAAATCGGCCATTTCCACCACCGGATTAATATTCGGATACGCTACATATCCGTTTGCGTCCGCATCAGGATTGCTCGGGTCGTATTTCAAAATCGGTTTGCTATCATCTCTAACCACTTTATCCACCACTACAGTTTCAATAGGCGGTTTTGCCACTGCATAATCTTCACCCTCTTCATCAAGAGGATTTTCGTATTTGTGAAATCTTGCGTTTTGTTCTATTTCGTTATTCAATTGTTGCTCAAAAGGCACGGCTTTAAAAATAACCTCTTTTCTTCTATAAGGACCGCCCTCAGGTGTTCTTGTCGTATTGGCATTCGCAATATTTTCGGAAATAATGTTGATTCTGAATCTTTGAGCCGAGAGTCCGTATCCAGAAATATCGAAACTATTTAAAAATCCCATTTTTTAACCTTATAGGTTTCTTGTAGAATCGATAACCGCTTTGAAAAGCTCTATATCTTTTCTAAGAGCGGCAATCGAAGCGTTATAGGCCATATTGTTTTTAGCCATTTCACTCATTTCTACATCGATATCAACACTATTTCCGTCGTTTCTTGCTAAATGCCCGTCCCTAAAGAAAACTATCGGTTTTGCGGAGTCGCTTAAATTTTTTGGTTCCAAATGGCGAGGATTCGTTACGGCTAATTGTAACGTTTTATCTTTAATTCCGAATTTTTGATTAACTTCTTTTTCGAGCGCCTCTTCAAATCTGATGTCTTTTGGACGATAATAAGGCGTATCGGCGTTTGCTATATTACTTGCTATCATATCTTGTCTGATTTTTCGATAGTAAAGAGATTTTTCTAAAATATCGAAACTTTTGCTGATTTCAAATGCCATTTTCAAGCCTTTTTACGATAGCAAGCAAAAAACATTCCCAAAACTATTATGCTAAAATTTTATCAATATTATATCCAAAGGTTATTAATTTGCAAAAAGTAGACCATAAAATTTTTATAATCGTAGCCGTTTTAATGCTTGCAGGTGCGGTATTTTCTTTTACGCTACCGGTGTTTTTGGAAATGAGAAGACATCTAAGCGAATACCATTTTTTAGAAAGATACATTTTATTCGGAAGTGTCGGATTTTTAATAATGATTCTCCTTGCAAACCTAAACCCTGATAAGTGGTTTAACAAAATAGGATGGATAATATTCGTCATATCGGGAATTTTGGTTTTAATACTTCCTTTTTTACCCGAAAGTATAGCTCCTATCATTAACGGAGCGAAAAGATGGATAAAAATAGGGCCATTTAAATTCGCTCCGGTCGAATTTTTTAAAATAGGAGTTATTTTCTTTTTATCTTGGTCATTTACAAGAAAAATTAAAAAAACACACCATTTAAAAGAAGATATCAAGCAGTTTTTGCCTCATTTGATTTTCTTAGGCCTTTTTTGGATTTTGATTGTTTTTATGCTTTCGGATTTAGGACAAGTATTCGTAATGATAAGTCTTTTTATTTTGATGCTTTTGGCAGCGGGAGGTAAGCTTAAAACATTCGGGATTATGGTACTTGCCGGAATTTCGATCATTATTCCGGCAATTCTTTTTGCGCCGTATAGATTCAAACGTATAAAAGACTGGCTATATACGGCAAGTTCGAACTTTTTGCCTCAGCCTATAGTTGACGGCTCGAGTGCAAACTACGGACAGGTGATTCAATCAATGAACGCGATTCATCACGGAGGTATATTCGGCACTGGCCTTGGTAACGGAATATTCAAATTAGGATTTTTAAGCGACGTGCATACCGACTTTGTCCTTGCCGGAATTGCCGAAGAGACGGGAATTATCGGAATTGGACTTATTACGTTTTTAATCGGATATCTAATTTATAGAATTTTCAAAATCGCTTTTAGAAGCGAAAAAAAAGAGTATCAACTTTTTGCTCTTGGAGTCGGCAGTTTGATAGCTATTCAGTTTATTATAAACGGCCTTGGAGTTACCTCTTTGATTCCTATCAAAGGTTTGACCGTGCCGTTTTTAAGCTACGGAGGTAGTTCTCTTATGGCGCTTTGTACCGCAATAGGTATGGTTTTGATGATAAGCAAAAGAGCGAAATATATAAAGGAGTAGAGTGAATATTTTAATCACCGGAGGCGGCACGGGAGGACATCTGAAAATTGCAAAAGTAATAAAAGAAGAACTCAACAAAAAAGGCATAAAACCGATTTATGTCGGCTCGACAAAAGGTGCGGACAAAGAGTGGTTCGCACAAGACGAGGGCTTTAGCGAAAAATATTTTTTAGATTCAAGCGGTGTAGTTAATAAAAAAGGACTCGGAAAAATAAACTCCCTATCAAACATAATAAAACTATCTTTCGAAGCTAAAAAAATAATAAAAAAACACAACGTAAAAGCGGTATTTAGCGTAGGCGGATATAGCGCGGCACCTGCAAGTTTTGGGGCTATTTTTTCAAACACACCGCTTTTTATCCACGAACAAAACGCCCACATAGGCTCGCTTAATAAAATCTTAAAACCTTTTTCAAAAAAGTTTTTCAATACTTTCCTCTACAATGACCCGTACCCTGTTGAAGATAAGTTTTTTGAAAGAGCAAGAATCAGAAAAGAGCTAAAAACCATAATTTTTTTAGGAGGAAGCCAAGGAGCAGTAGCAATCAACGATTTTGCCATGCAAATAGCTCCCCTTTTAAAACAAAAAAATATAAAAATCATCCACCAATGCGGAAAAAGAGACTTTGAGAGAGTAAAAAACTTCTATGAAAAAAACTCAATTGAAGCAGATGTTTTTGATTTTGATAAAAACCTCATCGAAAAAATAGAAAAAGCCGATTTTGCAATAAGCCGTGCGGGCGCTTCGACTCTTTTCGAGCTTGCGGCAAACCAAATCCCCACTCTTTTCGTACCTTATCCATACGCCGCAGGAGACCACCAATACCACAATGCAAAATTTCTTGCGGATAAAAACGCCGCTTTGGTAATCAGACAAAACGAGCTAAAAATTGAGATTTTAGATAAAATTTTGAACTTAAACCTTGAAGAGATGTCAAAAAATCTAAAAAACGTTAATAAAAAAGAGGGAGCGAAATATATCGCGGATAGGATTTTGGATGTATTATCTGTTTAGGGTTTTTTATGCGCTTGCTTCTTTAAAAATACTAAGCAAACTTTGGTGGGCGGTTTATTACTTGGATTTTTTCAGAAAACCTATAGTATTTAAAAACTTAAATATCGCTTTTCCCGAAAAATCAAAAAAAGAAAAAATCAAAATCGCAAAAACCACTTATAAAAATTTTTTAACTTTTTTCGAAGATACGATAGATTTTAAAAAACATCCTCAAAAACTTGACGAAATAGAAGTAAAAGGCGAAGAGTACATAAAAAAAGCTCTTGAACAAAACAGACCCGTTATCTTAGTAACCGCACATTTCGGAAATTGGGAAATAAGCTCCAAATTCATCCACAGACGCTACAAAAAGCCCATGGCCGTTATTATGAGAGAAATAGAAAACCCCAAAATTAACAAATTTTTCCAAAACATAAGAGGCGGAGAAGATATAAAACTCATCAATAAAAAAGGCAGCTCAAGAGAAATCGTAAAATCTCTTCTTAAAGAAAAAAGAATTTTAGGTATTTTAATAGACCAAAACACAAAAGCATCAACCGCGCAAAAAGTTAAATTTTTTATAGAAAACACACCTTTTAATCCGGCTGTAAGCAAACTCGCCAAAAGCTTAAAAGCTATAGTAATCCCGGGATTCAGTTACAAAAAAGACGACAAATACGTAATAGAATTCAAACCATCAAGAGAATTCAAAGAAAACGATACGATAAAAGAATTCACCCAATGGCAAGCGGATGTGATTGAGGAGATGATTAGACTTCATCCCGACCAATATTATTGGTTTCATAATCGTTGGAAGAGTGTAGTTTGAAAATTTATTATAATTTCAAAAAAGGCTTATATGGATATCTTATTCATAGCTCATAACACTCATCAGGAAAACTATTTTAAGTTGTTGAAAAAAAATCTTCCCTTTTCTTCAAAAGTAATAAGAGCGAAATTCTCCATTTGTAACGCACCCAAAATCAACCTAAGTAAAAAATTTGAAGAGCTTAATAACAAATATTCGGGTCTAAAGCTTGAAGTTTACAAAAAATACCTCCAAATAGAAAGCCGACTGATTTACTGCGAATATAAAAAAATAATCAAAAAATATAACCCCAAACTCATAGGAATCTGGAACGGAATAAAATATCCTCAGTTTATTATCAACGAATTCAACACAAAAAAAATCTATTTTGAAAACGGCTTTTTGCCAAATACCACACAAGCGGATTGCAAAGGAGTAAACGCTCTAAATTCGGTACCAAGAGACAAAAAATTTTATGAAAACTTAGAATATTACAAAAAGTCTCTGCCAAAAGAGCTAATTCCTCGCACGCCCGTTAAAAAGCTTGAAGGAAATGAGCTTGATTTAAACAGAAAATACGTTTTTATTCCTCTTCAGGTAAATTATGATTCTCAAATTATCTATTTTTCTCCTTGGATAAAATCAATGCAGCAGTTTTTTGAAGTTATCAATTCAATTGCCGATAAGTTCGATTTTGATTTTATATTCAAAGCACACCCGAGCGATAGAGTAACAAACTACGAAAATTTAATAAAAAAAGCCAAAAAAAACGTTCATTTCGCCACAAACCCCACAAGCGAGCTTATCAAAAACGCCCAAGCGATAATTACTATCAATTCAAGTGTCGGAATTGAGAGTTTACTTTTTAACAAAAAAGTAATTACTCTTGGGGAAGCTTTTTATAATATCGAGGGAATAGTAAAACACGCCGATAATATTCAAGAGCTAACAAATATCTTAAAAAGTCTTGATTCATGGGAAATTAATGAAAAACTTATTAAAAATTTTCTCGGATATCTTTATTACGAATATTTGATACCAAGCTCATGGAAAAATCCGGACATTAAACACTTTGAAAAACTAAAAGATAGGATATCTCAATGCTTACGATGACGATTTTAGTAAAAAATGAAATAGACATAATAGAAAAAAATATTCGCTTTCATGCAAAAAAAGGCGTCGATAGTTTTGTAGTGATGGATAACAATTCCACTGACGGCACAAGAGAGCTTTTGGAAGAGTTAAGTAAAGAATTCGAAATCACTATAATTGATGAAAAAGGCACATACAATCAAGCCAAATGGATGACAAAACTAACTCATATAGCAAGAAAAAAATATAACCCTACCTGGCTTATTCCAAACGACGCAGATGAGTTCTGGTATGCAGAAACAGACCTGAAAGAAGCCCTAAAAAATCAAAAAAAGGCGGTTTTAACGGTTGATAGATTTAATTTTTTGCTTTATGAAGGGCTAAAAAATTGGTGGGAGAGTGAAATTAGGGTTGAAAATCCTATTTTTTATAGAAAAAACACTCAACTTAGCAGTGAAAACATCTCTATAATTCTCACTAAAATATCCCCTAAAGTCATCATAAAGCCAAAAGGGCTTTTATGGATTAGAGGCGGAAATCATAAGGCACTTCATCTGTTTGATTTTAGGGATTATTTCAGACATTATGATAAAATAAAAAGATTTGAAAAAATAAGAGTTTTTCACTACCCTATAAGAAGTTACGAGCAATTCAAAAAAAATATAGAAAATAGAAAAAAGCTTCTTGAAAAAGGGGCTAAAATGGGCCCTCATTACAAAAGATGGGTGAAATTACTGAGTGTTGGAAAACTTAAAGAAGAATTTTATAATAACTTGGTTTTCAAACAAAACGAAATAAACGTACTGAAAAAATACGGCGTAGTAGTGGAAGATAAAAGGATGAAAAATTGTTTCAATTACTAAAAGAGTACTTACCTTATTATAAAAACTACAAAAAAGAGATATTTTTCGCCATAATCGGTATGATTTTGGTATCCGCGGCAACTGCGGCAACGGCTTATCTCGTAAAACCGGTACTTGATAAGATATTTATTCAAAAAAACGAGCAAATGCTCTATATCCTGCCGCTTGCCATTATCGCCGCTTATCTTTTAAAAGGAATAGGTGCCGTATTGCAGCAATATTACGTAAGCTACATAGGCGAAGATATCGTCAGGCAAATAAGGGATAAATTTTTAAATCATATACTAAATTTCGAGCTCGATTATTTCAAAAAAACCCACTCCGGCGAACTTGTAAGCCGTATAATAAACGACATAAACAGAATCCAAAACGCTATCTCAAATCAAATGGCGAATATGCTAAGAGATATTTTAATGGCTATCTTTCTTTTGGCGGTGGTAATTTACCAAAATCCTCGTCTTGCATTTTTCGCTCTAATAATTTTGCCTATCATAATCTATCCAATAGGTAAAATATCCAAAAAACTAAAAAAACTATCAAAAGAAGCACAAGTAAAAACCGCCGAACTTAATCAACACCTAAGCGAAATTTTCAAAAATATAGAAACAATAAAAGCATACAACGCAAAAAAATACGAACTTGACGAATTCAAAAAACACAACCTCAAATATCTCAAAATCAATCTAAAAACAATAAAAACAAGAGCGTTTTTAATCCCTATTTTAGAAACTCTAAGCGCAACAATCGCCGCAATCGTAATCATTATCGGTGGAAAAGAGGTGATTGAAGGGAAAATGAGTGTTGGGGCGTTTTTTTCGTTTATGACGGCTCTTTTTATGCTGACCGACCCTATCAGAAGAATTTCGATGAGCTACTCTAAAATGCAAGACGCCATTGCGGCAAACGAGAGATTAAAAGAGCTATTTAAAAAACTACCTCAAATTTCAAGCGGAAAAGAAAGATTAAAAGAAATAAACGATATAACTTTCAAAAACGTAAGTTTAAAATACGGAGACAAAACCGCCCTTAAAAACATAAACTACAAAGCAAAAAAACCTAAAATCATAGGACTCGTAGGAGATAGCGGAGGCGGTAAAAGCTCGTTTGTGAGTCTTATTTTGAGATTTTACGACGCAAGTGAGGGAGAAATTTTGATAAACGACAAAAATATAAAAAATTACGACCTTCATTCCTTAAGAGAAAAAATAGCCTACATCCCTCAAAACATTCACATTTTTAACGACACTATTGCCGCAAACATAGCTTATGGAAAAGAAATAGACGAAGAAAAAGTCAAAAACGCTCTAAAAAAAGCGAATCTTTTGGATTTCGTAGAAAGCCTTGAAAACGGAATTTACACTATTTTAAACGAAGGCGGAAGTAACCTCAGCGGAGGACAAAGACAAAGAATCGCAATCGCAAGAGCCCTTTATAAAAACCCCGACGTTTTGATACTTGATGAAGCCACAAGCGCGCTTGATAACAAAAGTGAAGCGGTAATAATGAAAACGATTGAAAATCTAAACGACAAACTTGTCTTTATCGTAGCCCACAGACTCTCCACTATCGAAAATGCAGATGAGATTTTGGTATTTAAAAACGGAAAAATAGTCTGTAAAGGCAAAAAAGAAGAACTTTTAGAAAACTGCGAAACGTTTAAAAATCTTTATAAAGGATTACATTGAACACAGTAGTTTATGGTTTTGATATTGCAACTAATGCTATTAACAAATTAATTAACGAAAAAACAATTCAAAAAGTTTTATGGATAGGAGGTAGAAAAAATAGTTACTGTGACAAAAAGATAGTCGAACTTGATAATATGCAAATTCATATAACACCTCACTCTTATATACCGGAATATGATGAGTTTTTTGAAAAAAATTTTAATTGGTTCATAGAATTATATTCCAGAAAAAAACCTGTAAATTTTGGATACTTTGAATTTAAAAACGCATTTAATTTATATTTTTATTATTTTTATGAAATTTTGAAAAAAACGGAAACAATTATTTTTTCCACCATGCCACATTATGGCTTTGACTATCTTTTTTACAAAATGGCCAAAGAAATCTTTAATATTAAAACACATATTTTTTATCCGTCTCTTTTTCCAAACAGAATGTGGTATATTGATAAAATTGAAGATTACGGAAAATTTAAAAAAATGAAACAAATTAATTCTCCTGCTTCTTTAAATATAAAAATAAAAAAAGAATTCAAAAAAGAACTTTTTTATATGAAAAAGAAAAAAAATATAAAAAACAACTGCCTTTATAAATTTTTAAAAGAAACCGGTGATAGTTTTAACTTTTTTAATAAAACAAAAATTATTTCTTTTACAGAAGCCGTATTGAAATTCCAAAGATGCAAAAAGTATCAAAACAACTATAAAAAATACTTTTCAAAAGAAAATATAACAAATGAAAACTTTATTTATTTTCCATTACATATGCAACCTGAACTTACTTCAAGCATATTAGCAAACAAATACTCAGATCAACTTTTAGCAATTGAAAAATTATCAAAGTTTATACCTGAAGATTGGAAAATATATGTTAAAGAAAATCCAAAACAAACTTTCTATCAACGAGACGACTTATTTTTTAAAAGGCTTCTTAATATAAAAAAAGTCAAACTGATAGATAAAACCGTAAATACTTACGATTTGATAAAAAATGCAAAATTTATAGCAACTCTCACAGGAACCGCCGGATGGGAATCTATTTCAGGCGGAAAACCTACTTTAATATTCGGCAATACTTGGTACGAATCGTTACCTGGTGTATTCAAATTTAATGAAAAATTAACGTACGAAGAAATAATTAACTATAAAATAAATCATCAAGAACTTGAAAAAAAACTAAATACTCTTTTAAGCTATACTTTTAAAGGAATAATTGATAAAAATTATATAGCTATCTATTCTGAATTTGATAAAAGTAAAAATAATGAATTAATTTACCATGCGATTAAAAAGGTTATAAATGTATAACACCCTTATTTACGGATTTCATTGGAAAAGTCAAAGCAAAGCTATCGAAGAGTTACAAAAAGAGGGAATTATAAACATCTCTTTTTGGATAGGTGCTCACAAAAAAGCGGACATCCATATAGGAAAACTTAGACGCTTCCAATTCGAAAAATCTTCATATACCGGTCTAAATAGAGAAATTTACGATAAAGTTTTTGATGAGGGGATAGAGACTTTTATGGATATGTTCTCACGCGTCCCGAGTGCCTACACTCTCACTTATCAGGAATACAAAAACATCTTTAATCTCTATTTCGATTATTTTTCAAAAATATTGCACGATAAAAAAATAGAACTTTTGATTTATTATATGCTGCCGCATTTCGGGAGTGATTATATTTTGTATCTCATAGCCAAGCATATGGGACTAAAACAGATTTTAATATATCAATCACTCGTACCGAATAGATTTTTTTACGTACATGATTTGGAAGATTTCGGTAAATTCGAAAAAATCAACCTAACTTTCGAGCATGATTATATAAAAGTACCTCAAAAACTTGAAAAAAAACTCTTTTATATGAAATATATCAAACCAAAACACAAAAGCTGTATTGTCAATTATTTCAAAAATTTAGGCCGCTGGATATACCGAAAACACGGCTATATGACATTTTTCGGGTTTCATAAGTTGTTTTTCGAATGTTTGGAATTTAAAAGAAATTACAACAAATACGCAAAAAAAGAGATAGATTTTTCTAAAAATTTCGTCTATTTTCCTCTGCAATGGCAACCCGAACTTACGACCTCGACTCTTGGCGGCATATATAAAGACCAGCTTTTGGCAATTGAGAGAATCAGAGACATAATACCTGATGATTGGAAAATATACGTAAAAGAAAATCCGAAACAATTAGGTCAATACAGAGGAAAATATTTTTTTAAAAGACTTTTAAAAATCCCGGGTGTAGAATACGTATCAAAAGAAGTAAATACATATGAACTTCTAAAAAACTGTCGATTTAGCGCAACTGTTACAGGCACTGTCGGGTGGGAATCTATTACGGGTTCAAAACCGGTACTTGTTTTCGGAAAAGCTTGGTATGAGAGTTTACCCGGTGTAATTAAATACTCAAACGATATAAATCTTGATACAATATTAAACATGAAAATCGACCATGAGATTCTTGAAAAAAAATTTAACGATTTGATATCAAAAACGGCAAACGGAATAATAGACAGAGGATATATTGCTAATTTCAAAGAATATTCGGACGATAATAATGCAAAATACGTTAAAAACTCTTTGCAAAAAATAATAACGAATTTAAAGGATAAATAATGTTCGACGGCAAAAATATTTTAATAACGGGCGGAACTGGGAGTTTCGGTAAAAAATATACCGAAATTTTGCTAAAAAACTACAAACCCAACAAAATCATCATCTATAGCAGAGATGAGCTTAAACAATTCGAAATGGCGCAAAAATTCAACGATAAATGTATGAGGTATTTTATCGGAGATGTTAGGGATAAAGAAAGACTCAAAAAAGCCATGGAAAATGTGGATATAGTAATCCACGCAGCAGCACTAAAACAAGTCCCGGCGGCGGAATACAACCCTATGGAAGCGGTAAAAACAAACATAAACGGAGCCGAAAATGTAATTGACGCGGCGATAGCGAACGAAGTCGAAAAAGTAATAGCTCTAAGTACCGATAAAGCGGCGGCTCCTATTAACCTCTACGGAGCTACGAAACTCGCAAGCGATAAGCTTTTTATTGCGGCGAATAACTTGGTAGGAAAAAGAAAAACGAGATTTTCAGTAGTTAGATACGGAAACGTAATCGGAAGCCGCGGAAGCGTTGTGCCGTTTTTTATGAAGCTGATAAAAGCCGGGGAAAAAGTATTGCCTATTACTCATCCGGAAATGACGAGATTTTTGATAACTCTCGAACAAGGAGTTAATTTCGTACTTAAAAATTTTGAGAGAATGCAAGGTGGAGAAATATTCGTCCCGAAAATCCCTTCTATGAAAATAGTCGATTTGGCAAAAGCCCTGTGTCCTGAGTGCGAGCTAAAAATCGTAGGAATAAGACCGGGAGAAAAACTTCACGAAGTTATGATTACAAGAGACGACAGATGCGTAGAATTCGACGACCATTACGTAATCGTACCGACTATCAATTTCAACTTCCACGCAGACTACACCAAAAACAACTTAGGAGAAGTCGGAAAAGAAAAAGATATCGGATTTGAATATAGCTCGGGTACAAACGATTGGTGGCTAACAAAAGAAGAATTTTTAGAACTTGCAAAAGAATTTTTGTAATGGATAGTGAACAATGGAAAATGGAAAATTAAATAAATTTATCCCATACGGCAGACAATATATCGATCAAAATGACAAAAAAGCCGTTTTAGAGGTGCTTGATAGTGATTTTTTAACAACCGGTCCGAAAGTTAAGGAATTCGAAGAAGCGTTGGCTAAAAAACTCGGATTCAAATATGTTGTAGCCGTAAGCAGCGGCACCGCCGCTCTTCATCTGGCAAGCAGGATTTTATTAAACGTGGGAGATAAGGCCGTAACCACGCCCAATTCGTTTCTCGCCACTTCAAATTCAATTCTTTACGTAGGGGCAAAACCAGTATTTGTAGACATAGAAAAAAACGGACTTATCAATCTTGAGCTAGTTGAAGAAGAGCTTAAAAAAAGAAAAATAAAAGCCATTTATTTAGTGACTTTTAGTGGGCATCCTTTAGATGATGAAAAAGTTAGATATTTAAAGGAGAAATACGGTGTAAAAGTTCTTTACGACAATGCTCATTATTTTGGAAAAGATAATGGAGTTTGCGATATAGCGACTTATTCTTTTCATCCGGTAAAACACATTACCACCTTTGAAGGCGGGGCGGTGGCGACCAATGATGAAAAAACATATAAAAAACTGCTGCGTCTTAGAAATCACGGAACGGTAAAAGATAATTCAATGTACCCTTGG
>Ga0256834_1000514_pt1 | contig 27820 bp, 28 predicted proteins | sample 4281140metaG_FD_190536 | JGI IMG/M metagenome (GOLD analysis project Ga0256834, IMG submission 190536) | Hydrothermal vent microbial communities from East Pacific Rise, Pacific Ocean - 4281-140 | ecosystem: Environmental > Aquatic > Marine > Hydrothermal vents | place: Pacific Ocean: East...
CATGTCCATGAGTCCGGGCCTGGCGCATTCTCCCGACACCTTGACGCTCCAGGGCCGGGTTTTCAGCGCGGCAGCATTCTCTGCCGGCGCTTCTTTTCCATAGCCAAGTTCATAGAAATTGTTATACGTGGTGATATGCTCGTATTCCGTAGGCGCGAGATCGCCGCCATAGGCGCTTTCCCCGGACAGGAGAATCTTCCTGTTCTTGCCCGGCCCCGTCATGGCAGCCCCTGCCTGACCGCCTATGCCGCCCAGCAATAATCCGGCCCCGGCCGCCATGCCCGCCGTGATCAGTTGTCTGCGTTTTTGCCAGACTTCCTGATCCGTGATTTCAGATGGCCGTATCCGGCCGTATCGAGAAAACCGCATTCTTTACCAATCTCCAAGCAAAATCATCACTCCACAGGTACGGCCTGTGGTTGCTCAATATTAACCTGGCATCAATAGATATCATGTTCAGTCATCGCCTGCTGGTTCGCGGCAAGGCGGAGCCACGCCGCTTTAGTCATTCTAAAACCAGTGGATCGAACACAGTCCGCGGGCCAGCAGGCGACGACCTTTCAATATATAACAATAAGTTAGGGGGCATGGTATCTATTGGTGCCAGGTTAATAGTATCTGGACGAACCACCCGGCGCATGCACGGCAGGGCGCTCATAGGCGCGATTTTCCTGCCCTTCGACAACCGGCTGCAAATAGATCTCCACCCGGCGGTTGAGCTGACGCCCCGCTTCAGTGGCGTTACTGGCCCGGGGCTGGGTCTCCCCGCGCCCCTCCATCTGCACCCTGGATGCCTGTACGCCATGGCTCATAAGATATTCACCCACGGCCCGGGCGCGACGCTCGGAAAGGCGCTGGTTGTATTCATCCGAACCAACGCTGTCCGTATGCCCGACCACATGAACGACGGTCTTGTCGTATTTGCGGATAATGGCGGCAAGTTTGTCCAGGGTTTCCTGAAACCCGTGCTTGATGACAGCACTGTCAAAATCAAAAGAAACCTCACTGTCCAGGGTCAGCTTCAGGCTATCGTCTTGCATGCGCTGAATCTCCAGCTCATGTTCCGCCTGCTCCCGGGCCAGCTGTTCTTCCAGCTCCCTTTGCTGTTCATCCATGTAATAACCCACGCCGCCGCCCGCAAGCGCACCCAGGGCCGCCCCTACATAGGCGCCTCGCTTGTGATCCACCTGGTGCCCGATAACAGCTCCGGCGACGGCCCCGACCAGGGCGCCGGTCTTGGTTTTCCGGTTTGGATCGGAAGGATCCGTGCAACCCGCAAGAACGATCATTCCCGATACAGCAAAAACCCCTAACGCTCTTTTCATAATCTATATCTCCAGAACACCCATGAATCGCAATTTCAAGGATGGCAGTATTTACACAACTATCAACAAACAGACCAGCATCAGGGCAAAGGGTTCAGATGGAATCCCGAAAATGTGGCATGATCAACCTTCTAACTTGTTGAACTTGTTTTGAAACTGCTTCAGAATAGTTTCAGCAGACCAATTTGAATTTGTGGATTTACAGTAACACATGACGTAAGCTTTTGATTCCATTCTGTACCCACAGCCCCAAACAACCACCTGATCTCAAGGAAAGCACCGGTGCCCATCAGCTATAAATTTCGCTATCTGATCAACGACTGGCAGCAACACGCCATAGAAGCGTTGAATGAGAAGTTTCGCCAACAGCTGCGCGCCACGGACGACGTGCTGATGGAATTTGCCGACAAGGCGGAAAGCGTCAACATCCAAAACCATTTTTTCGAGGCGCAGCGGGAAATATGGCTGAAGATGGAGGACATGTCCCTGGATTTCCATGACCTGCTGGTGAAATACCTGGGAAGATTTCCAAATGCAAGCAATGAGGAAAAGCAGAATCTTGGCGGCGAAACCCTGAGTCTGGTAAACGTCGATCTGTATGAAAGAAACCTGGCCTTGCACACGCTGGCGGAACGCGCCGAGAGAAAAAACTACCAGCTTCTGTATGTACTGGCCCAGCGTCTTTCTGTTGTGAACGAAGGCCAGCCGGTAAAAATCCCCAATATCCCCGCTTCACCACGTCAGATGAGTGAAGTGTTCGCCCGCTGTGTTGACCGTTTGAGCATTGAAAACGATGCACTGCTTGTGCTCTACACACTTTATGACAAATATGTGCTTGCCGATCTCGGCGGGCTGCATGAAGAACTCAATGAAAAGCTGAAAGCAGCTGGCATCCTGCCCAATCTGAAATACAAGGTCAAAATCAATCCAGACTCGGGTGGCAACGAAGAAAAACCCCAGCAAGACAAAGAGCCGGAAAAGACACAAACCGCCGAAGAACTGGGCGAGGAAACCCTGTCCCGCATCCATGAGCTGCTGATGGCCAAACGCGCCCTCCAGCACAAAAAGAAACCATTGCCACCAGGCGTACAGGTGGCTACCACGCAGGAAGTAGTAAACGCCACCAACAACATTATTCACCGTGAAGATACTTCATTTCCCGAGCCGGTACAGCTGGGGAAAACCGTTTCCAGGGAGTCCGTCAATGCAGAGGTTCTTTCCCAGGTCCAGCAGGCCATGCAGGATCAGCGAACTGCATTGAAAGAGACTATCGGCAATGACCGGCTCCTGGATGAGCAGGAAAACATCATCGACCTGGTTGGCCTGCTATTCGAGCGCATGCTCGATGATGAACGCATTCCGGATATTACCAAGGCATTGCTTGGCCATCTGCATACGCCGTATATCAAGATCGGCCTGCTTACCCCCAAGCTCTTTTCTTCCAAGGATCACCCCGCCCGCCTCTTTCTTGACCAGGCGGTGGAGGCTGCTGCACTGTGGATGAATGAATCTGATCTGGATGAAGGCATTTATCCCTTTTTGAAAGACATGGTCTTTCGCATTGTACGCCTCAGACACCAGAAGAACGCCGATTTCGAGGAGTTCTCCCGCTTGCTGAAGGAGGAAGTCACACGCCTGGAAGAAAAGTTCGCCATCCTGGAAAAACACAGCAGAGAATCGGAACAGGGACAGGAATTGATGTCCCGGGCGAAATCTATCGCAAAATCCGCCGCGGAAGCAATATTTGATGGAAAGACAGTTCCGGATTATTGCGCCTATTTCATTGAGCAGGTATGGATTGACTACCTAACGCTGCTGCGCCTGCGCGAAGGCGTGGATGCTGACAGTCCGGCATGGGAGGAGGCACTGGATCTGGGGCAATACCTGCTCGGCACCAGCCAGGAAGTACTGGCCAACACCGCCCAGCAACCCCAGCTGGATACGCTCGCGGAACAACTATGGACGCAAGTAGGTGGCCTGTTGCCGCATAAGAGCAAGGAGATCGAGCGCTTTGTTCAGGCCCTGGAAGAAAAGCCAAAAGAGCAAATCACCCTGGATTTGTCTCACAAAGGCGCCAAGGTAAAGCCGAAAATCAACCCCAAAATGATGGAGACATACAATCGGCTGCGGGCGCTGCCAGAAAACACTGTTTTTGAATTTGATTTGCGAACCAGTAAAAGTTACCGGGCAAGGCTATCGTGGTACAACCATTTCTCTGATCGCTTTCTGTTCGTGAACAACCGGGGCAAGAAAACATCCCTGCTGGATATCGCAGAACTGGCGGAAGGGCTGCTCAGTGGCAACATCGCCTATTACGAAGATATAAAAACATCCTTCTGGGAACGCGCAATGACTGCCATCAAAACCATTCTTGAACGCACCCCACAAACTACTTTATAGAGGAAGCAACGTGCACCAAAGAGTACATGACAGATACTCGCCTCGCTCCACCGTACAAGTGATCAACAGCCTCAACGGCAGAGCCGTTGGAGTGCTCGTCAACATATCCAGAGAAGGCTTCATGATTGTTTCCGAGGGAGAGCACCCCAGCCCCGGCACTATTCATCAGCTCCAACTCATCGATCACAACAGCGGTGACCCTGACATCACCCTGGGAGCCACCTGTTTGTGGCTCGACGAAGCAAATGCATCGGACAGCTACTGGTCTGGCTTCCAGATCATCGATATTTCCGCAAAGGACAGGGAAATGCTGGATAACTACATTCACTCCCTAGGCGCTTCGTCTTCAGGTGCATGAAGAATAAATAATCTTTTATTTTCAATTTGTTGATAGGAAATCGAATGCATATCGGCAACCCGTTCGCATCAGACCAAGGGGGGATCCGCCTGTTTCGTCAAGCAGGAACTACGTCATTTAGTTGACCTGATACAAGTTTTTTTGTAGTTTTTAAAATAAAATGTGCGGGGGACTACCTGAACCCGGATTCCCGCAAAATAATAATAGAAATTTTTACACCAAAGGAAAGCAGGAGGATAGATATGCCTAGCGGTGTCGTAAAATGGTTCAACAACGCAAAGGGTTACGGATTTGTCACCCCCAATGACGGCGAAGAGGATGTATTCGTACATTTCTCCGCTATTGAGATGGATGGCTACAAAACCCTCAAAGAAGGACAGGCCGTAGAGTTTGATATTGAGCAGGGCCCCAAGGGCCTGCATGCGCAGAACCTGAAATACACGGCGGAATAAACAGGTCTCCGCTGCATTCAACCATTGAAAAGCCTGCCCGATCAACATCGGGCAGGCTTTTTTTGCCCTGGGCTACATTTCGGCAATCATGGCTTCACCGAATGCGGAACAGCTCAACAACTTGGCGCCATCCATCAAGCGCTCGAAATCATAGGTTACCGTCTTGTTCTGTATCACAGCCCCCATGGACTTGATGATCAGATCAGCAGCTTCCGTCCACCCCATATGACGCAGCATCATTTCCGCTGACAGAATCAGCGAACCGGGATTCACCTTGTCCTGGCCGGCATATTTCGGCGCAGTGCCGTGGGTGGCCTCGAACATGGCCACCGTATCCGACAGGTTTGCCCCGGGGGCGATTCCGATACCACCAACCTGGGCAGCCAGGGCATCAGAGATGTAGTCGCCATTCAGATTGAGCGTGGCAATCACGTCATACTCTTTGGGGCGGAGCAAAATCTGCTGCAGGAAGGCATCGGCAATGACATCCTTGACGATAATCTCCCTGCCGGTGCCCGGGTTCTTGAAAGAACACCAGGGGCCACCATCGATTTCCACCGCCCCGAATTCCTCTTTGGCCAGCGCATAACCCCACTCCTTGAAAGCGCCTTCGGTGAATTTCATGATATTGCCCTTGTGCACCAGGGTCACGGAATCACGGTCATTGTCCACGGCATATTGAATGGCCTTGCGCACCAGGCGCCTGGTGCCCTCACTGGATACAGGCTTGATGCCGATGCCGGAAGTCTCGGGGAAGCGGATCTTGGTCACCCCCATCTCGTGCTGCAGGAAATCGATGATCTTTCTCGCCTCATCGGAACCAGCGGCCCACTCCACGCCCGCGTAGATGTCTTCGGAATTCTCGCGGAAAATGACCATATCCGTATGTTCCGGATGTTTCAGGGGGCTGGGAGTGCCGGAAAAATAACGCACGGGGCGCAAACAGACATAGAGATCCAGCACCTGGCGCAAGGTCACGTTCAGGGAACGAATCCCGCCGCCAACCGGCGTGGTCAACGGCCCCTTGATGGAAACCACATACTCTTTTACCGCATCAAAGGTTTCCTCGGGCAGCCAGGTATCGCCGCCATAGATTTTTACCGCTTTTTCCCCTGCATAGACTTCCATCCAGGCGATGGATTTTTCCCCGCCATAGGCCTTCCTCACGGCGGCGTCCACGACTTTCCTCATTACCGGCGTGATATCCACGCCGATCCCGTCACCCTCGATGAAAGGCACGATGGGGGTATCCGGAACATTGAGACTGTTGTCCTCATTTACCGTGATCTTCTCGCCCATGGAAGGAATTTCTATTTTTTCGTACGACATCAAATACACCCTTTTTGCTATTGTATGCCGCATATTCTACCAGCTTCACCATCCCCATGACGCGCCTGATCCTGTTCAACAAGCCCTATGGCGTACTCACCCAGTTCACCGACAAGGAAGGACGGGCAGTGCTGGCCGACTATATTCCTCTCAAAGGCGTTTACCCGGCGGGCAGACTGGATCGTGACAGTGAAGGCCTGCTGCTGCTTACCGATAACGGCAAACTGGCGCACCAGCTCACCCACCCTGGCAAACGCAGCTGGAAAACCTATCTGGTGCAGGTAGAAGGCGTTCCACACGACAAAGACCTGCAACCCCTGCGAAATGGCGTCCTGCTCAAGGACGGCCCGGCCCTGCCTGCCCGGGCCGCCATCATCGAGGAGCCGGATCTTTGGCCCCGCGACCCTCCTGTACGCTACCGCACCAACATCCCCACCTGCTGGCTGGAAATCCGCATCCGGGAGGGGCGCAACCGCCAGATCCGGCGCATGACCGCCGCCATCGGCTTTCCCACCCTGCGCCTGGTGCGCACCAGCATCAGCCAATGGGCGCTGGATGGATTGCAGCCAGGGCAATGGAAGCAGGTCTCTCTCCATCCGCCACAACACCAAAGGAAGAAGCAGGGTAAAATATCCCGATGATCTGGAAGCCACATGTCACCGTCGCTGCTGTTATCGAGGAAGATGCGCATTTTCTGCTGGTGGAAGAACACATCGATGGAAAAGCCGTATTCAACCAGCCCGCCGGCCATCTCGAGCAGGGAGAATCACTCACCGACGCCGTCACCCGCGAGGTGCTGGAAGAAACCGCTCGCCCCTTCCAGGTCAAGGCCTTGCTCGGCACCTGGCTGTACCAGTTGAGCGAAAAGCAGCGCGCCTACCTGCGCTTTTGTTTTTGCGGCGATGCCGGCGCCCCCCTACCCGGTCGGCCCCTGGACAAGGCAATCATCGCCACCCACTGGCTCACACTACAAGAAATCCAGCAACGGGAAGACAAGCTGCGCAGTCCCATGGTGCTGCAATGCATCCAGGAATATCACCGGGGCGTCCGCCTGCCCCTGAACAGCCTGCACAGGCTCGGAACATGAACAGCAAGGGCAAAGTCATCATTGGTCTTTCCGGAGGCGTGGATTCCGCCGTCGCCGCCCTGCTGCTGAAAAATCAGGGCTGGGAAGTGGAAGCCCTGTTCATGAAGAACTGGGAAGAAGACGATACGGCGGAATACTGTTCAGCGGCGCTAGATCTGGCGGACGCCCGATGCGTCGCCGACAAGCTGGACATCCCCCTGCACACCATGAATTTCTCAGCCGAATACTGGGAGCGGGTATTCCAGTATTTTCTACAGGAATACCAGGCGGGACGCACCCCGAACCCGGATGTACTCTGCAACCGGGAAATCAAATTCAAGGCCTTTCTCCATCATGCCCTGGCCATGGGCGCAGACCATATCGCCACCGGCCACTACGCCCGGATCAGCTACAATAGCGGCTGCCACCTCCTCAGGGCGGCGGATGACAACAAGGACCAAACCTATTTCCTGTATATGCTGGGACAACCGGCCCTGAAGCACAGCCTGTTTCCTCTGGGAGAGCTGACCAAGCCGGAAGTACGCGAGATCGCCCGTCAGGCCGGTTTCGAAAACCATGAAAAGAAAGACAGCACCGGCATCTGTTTTATTGGCGAAAGGCGTTTCAAGGACTTTCTCGCCACCTACCTGCCGGCGAATCCAGGGGAAATCCAGACGCCCGAGGGAAAAGTGCTTGGTCGGCATGAAGGCTTGATGTACTACACCTTGGGACAGCGCCAGGGACTGGGCATCGGCGGCGTTGCCGGCGCTGACGAGGCCCCCTGGTTCGTGGCGGCCAAAGAGCTCGAGCGGAATGTGCTGGTAGTGGTTCAGGGGCACGATCACCCCTTGCTGTTTTCCCGCACCCTGGAGGCAGAACAACTGCACTGGATCACCGGCACCCCCCCGGCAAGGCGGTTCCATTGCCAGGCGCGTTGCCGGCACCGGCAAGCCTTGCAGGACTGTGAAGTTCGCATCGACAATGACAGCATGCACGTCAGTTTCGCCTCTCCCCAACGCGCCATCACCCCGGGGCAATCCGTCGTTCTGTACCAGGATCAGGAATGCCTGGGTGGAGGAGTGATTCGCTGATGAGCAACAAATACACAGACAGGGACCATGCGCTGATTCTTGGCGGGGTATTCCAGGCCGCCCGCATCACCTTCGAGCTGGCGCGCTACGGCAGAACCGACGACCAGGCGCTGGAAGCCAGCGTGGCTTCCCTGTTTCAAACCGACCCGGAATCCGTACAAACCGTATTCGGCAAGCCGCAGTGCATCGCCCTTGGCCTGCGCCACTTTATCACCCAGCTGGAATTGCCTGCGAACAGAAACCCGGAACTGACCCAATACAGCATCCGGCTGCTGCAACTGGGGCGCAAGCTGTTTCTGGATACAAAAAAAACAGGAGCACTGGGAAACGACCTGGGGGATTTTCAATCCCGCATCAACGCATTCGAATTTGAAAAGCATACGCAGTACAGCCAATTGGCTAAAATATATCAGGATCACATCAGCGGCATGTCGCCAACAGTCATGGTGCAAGGGGAGCCTTTGCACCTGCAAAACCCGGACACGGCGGCCCGCATCCGTTGCGCACTGCTTGCCGGCGTTAGGGCGGCTCACCTGTGGTATCAATGCGGCGGGAAACGCTGGCATTTGCTGACCAGGCAGCGCCGCCTGCTGGCGGCGGCCCATCATCTTCTGGAGGAAGAAACATGAAAACACAGACATTGTTCACAACCACCATAATCGCCCTTTCCCTGACACTGGGCGCCTGCGATTCCAGTTCGGAAAACGACGCCAAGCTGAAACAGGAAGCAAAGGAACTGGTGGAGCAAACCAAGGAAACCGCTGCCGCCACCGCCGCGGTGGTAAAAGAAAAGGCCGCCATCGCCAAGGAAAAGACCGTGCAGGCCTATGGCGAGGTAAAGGAGAAAACCGCCGAAGTCCTTGGCGAAGTAAAGGAAAAGGCAGCGCACACTGCCGGAGTTGTGGCGGAAAAGAGCGGCGAATACTACCAAACCGCCAAACAAAAAAGTGGAGAGATCTACAGCGCGGCCAAGGAAAAAACCGCGCAATACTATGAAAGCGCAAAAAAGGACGCCGGCAAATTCGTGCAGGACGAAACCTATGCGGATCCTGAAGCAAATACCAGCCCGGATGCCGATACTCCCGGCAAACCCTGAACCACAGACTCTTCAAGTTTTGCCCCCAGCCGGGGGCATTTCGGGATAAAATCCCCCGCATTTCCCCTTTTTCACGGAGTTTCATCCACCATGAGCAACAGCTTCAATGCCCGGGCTTCCCTGGAGGCCGGCGGCAAGACCTATGAAATCTACCGCCTGGATGCCATCGAGGGCAGCGCCCGCCTGCCCTTCGCCACCAAGATTCTGCTGGAAAACCTGCTACGCAACGAAGACGGCGTGACCGTCACCCGAGCCGACATCGAGGCCCTGGCCAACTGGGACAGCCAGGCCGAGCCCAGCCAGGAGATCCAGTACCGCCCCGCCCGGGTGCTCATGCAGGACTTCACCGGCGTGCCCGCCGTGGTGGATCTGGCGGCCATGCGTGACGCCATTGCCGAACTGGGGGGCGATCCCGAGAAGATCAACCCCCTGCAGCCCGCCGAACTGGTCATCGACCATTCCGTGCAGGTGGACAAGTTCGGCCTGCCCAATGCCGCCGAGCTCAACGCCCAGATCGAATTCGAGCGCAACCGCGAGCGCTACCAGTTTCTCAAGTGGGGCCAGCAGGCCTTCAACAACTTCAAGGTGGTGCCGCCGGATACGGGCATCGTGCACCAGGTGAATGTGGAGTTTCTCTCCCGGGTGGTCTTCGCCCAGGAGAACAACGGCGTGCTCCAGGCCTACCCCGACACCGTGGTGGGCACCGACTCCCATACCACCATGGTCAACGGCCTGGGCGTGCTGGGTTGGGGCGTGGGCGGCATCGAGGCCGAGGCCGCCATGCTGGGCCAGCCCATCTCCATGCTGGTGCCCCGGGTGGTGGGCGTGAAGCTCACCGGCCGCCTGCCCGAAGGCGCCACCGCCACGGACCTGGTGCTCACTATCGTGCAGAAGCTGCGCGCGCACGGCGTGGTGGGCAAGTTCGTGGAATTCTACGGCGACGCCCTGTCCCACCTGCCCATGGGCGACCGCGCCACCATCGCCAACATGGGCCCCGAATACGGCGCCACCTGCGGCCTCTTCCCCATCGACGAAGAGACCCTGGACTACATGCGCCTCACCGGTCGTCCCGAGGCGCATATCGCCCTCACGGAAGCCTATGCAAAAGCGCAGGGCATATGGAGAAATGACTCGCAAGTTGCTGATTACTCGGAAACTCTTGAGCTGGACATTTCCACCATCGTACCCAGCATCTCCGGCCCCAAGCGCCCCCAGGACCGCATCGAACTGCGCGAATCCAAGCCCGCCTACCAGCGGGATCTGGAAGCCCTCAAGGCCCAGTCCGGCATCCAGGGCAAGGGCCCGGTAAACACGGTCATCGATGGCCAGGAAGTGGAAATGCAGGACGGCGACGTGGTCATCGCCGCCATCACTTCCTGCACCAACACCTCCAACCCCTCGGTGATGATCGCCGCCGGCCTGGTGGCGAAGAAGGCCGTGGAAAAGGGCCTGGACACCAAACCCTGGGTGAAGACCTCCCTGGCGCCCGGTTCCCTGGCGGCCACGGACTATCTGCAAAAAGCCGGCCTGCTGCAACCTTTGCAGCAATTGCGCTTCGATATCGTGGGCTACGGCTGCACCACCTGTATCGGCAACTCCGGCCCCCTGCCCGAGGCCGTATCAAAAGCCATCAGCGAAGGCGACCTGACGGTGACCGCCGTGCTTTCCGGCAACCGCAACTTCGAAGGCCGGGTGCATGCCGAGGTGCGCATGAACTACCTGGCCTCACCCCCCCTGGTGGTGGCCTACGCCATCGCCGGCACCATGCACATCGACCTGTACAACGAGCCCCTGGGCACCGACAGCGACGGCAATCCCGTGTTCCTCAAGGACATCTGGCCCAGCCAGCAGGAAGTGAATGATGCCATGGCCGCCAACGTCACCGCCGAGGGCTTCCACAAGGCGTATGAAAACGTCTTCGAGGGCGACGCCAACTGGAAGAACCTCAGCGGCGCCGAAGGCCAGCGTTTCAGTTGGAACGAGGATTCCACCTACATCCGCAATCCCCCCTATTTCGCGGGCATGAGCATGGAAGTGGGCGAGATCCGCGATATCCATGGCGCCCGGGTGCTGGCCCTGCTGGGCGACTCCGTGACCACAGACCACATCTCCCCCGCCGGGGCCATCAAGGCCGACGCCCCGGCGGGCAAATACCTGCAGGAAAACGGCGTTGCGCCCGGAGACTTCAACTCCTACGGCTCCCGCCGGGGCAACCACGAGGTGATGATGCGCGGCACCTTCGCCAACATCCGCCTGCGCAACCTCCTGGCCCCGGGCACCGAAGGCGGCGTGACCCTGCATCTGCCGGACGGCGAGCAGATGTCCATCTACGACGCCGCCATGAAATACCAGGCATCGGACACCCCCGCCATCGTCATCGCCGGCAAGGAATACGGTTCCGGCTCCTCCCGGGACTGGGCCGCCAAGGGGCCCAAGCTCCTGGGCGTGCGCGCGGTCATCGCCGAATCCTACGAACGCATCCACCGCACCAACCTGGTGTGCATGGGCATCCTGCCCCTGCAGTTCCGGGATGGCGAGACCCCCAAAACCCTGGGCCTGTCCGGCAAGGAGCTCTACTCCATCACCGGCCTGGCCGACGGCAACCCGAAAGAAGTGGTGGTCACCGCCACGGCGGAAGGCGGTCACCAGACCATCTTCAACGCCCGGGTGCGCATCGACACCCCCAACGAGTGGGAATACTACCGCCACGGCGGTATCCTGCCGTATGTGTTGCGGCAACTGGCCAAAGACTGACAGCGGATGCAAAGCCGGCTGAGGATGTTCTTGTCATCCTCGGCCAGCAGGAAGGCCTCATTCCAGTTGTCATTGTCATCCAGAATGGCATCGATCCAGAACTGCGCCTCCACCTTGTTGCTGCTGGCAACCCCAAGCACCCTTTTTTGAGTGCTCGAACATGATTTCGCCTTGAAATTGATCAGCCCCCCACTATGGGCGTCAGTTTGATGAAACTGACAATGGTATCCCCTTCAATAATAATGACCTCATCGAGTTCTTCCAGCTGCCGATCCCCGAGCAACAGGAAAAAGCCGTTGCTGCCGAAAGCCCGTATTGCAATCTCAACCTGTTTTTCCGCATTCACCCAACGGTATTTTTTCATGCGGTAACCGCTCAAGGTCCGCTCGGCGTCAGAAGGCGCAACCAGTCCGACAAACAGCTTGCCGGCCTTCTCGTTATACGCCCTGACCTCTTCCCGCACCCGTCCGGCGATCAACTCCCGCACGGTAATCGTCGCCGTGGGAAACTCCAGCTCCCATTGCCGGCCAACCTGCCCGGCCAGGCTTTCTTCCCGAATTTGAATAATATTCTTGTGCAGCACGACATCCCTCCGTTGCTTTTGCATCTTTTCATCGCTACAGCTTTTCTTTATAGAGGATATGTCGCCACCAATCAATCCCGCAGAACCGGGACTGTTTTCCGCCCAGCGGCGTTGGTGTCACTGCATTTCACTCATTCTGCCTTGCCGGGAGAAAAAATCGTCCCAGCAGCGTCTATTGGATTCGTGTTAACAGACCCGAGGCGCCAACACCATGCACTGCTGCTTTTCACAATTCCGCATCTGTTTATTTGCTATGCTTTTCCCATGATACGATTCCGCCAGCCAAAGTCGTTACAGCCCATTCTGGACAGTCTGCGCGATTTGGCTCCCATCATCCTGGTAGTGGCGGCTTTTCAATTGCTGGTGATCCGCCAGCCCCTGCCAAACCTTTTTGATCTGCTATTGGGCATCCTGTTTGTCGCCATCGGCCTGAGCCTGTTCGTCAAGGGGCTGGAGATGGGCCTGTTTCCCATTGGTCAATCCATGGCCCAGTCTTTCGCCCGCAAGGGAAGCGTACTGTGGCTGCTGCTGTTTGCCTTTGCTCTTGGCTTCGGCACTACGGTTGCCGAGCCTGCGCTGATCGCCATCGCTGATGAGGCATCCCGAATCGCTGCCAGCGGAAATCTGATCCCGCAATCCACGGACGCCATGCAGCGCTACGCCCTGGGACTACGCTATACCGTCGCCCTCTCGGTAGGGCTGGCCATCGTGCTTGGCGTGATCCGCATTCTCAAGGGCTGGCCCATCCATTGGCTCATCATCAGCGGCTATGCCTGTATTATCGTCATTACGGAATTTGCGCCCAGGGAGATCATCGGCATTGCCTATGATTCCGGCGGCGTGACCACCTCCACCATTACCGTGCCCCTGGTTACCGCCCTGGGCGTGGGCCTGGCCTCTTCCATCAAGGGCCGAAATCCCATGATCGACGGCTTCGGCCTCATCGCCTTCGCCTCCCTTACTCCCATCATGTTTGTCATGGTTTATGGAATGGTGGTCCATTGAGCGTTCTCCTGGGACTCCTGCATACCGGGCTGGGCACTGTTCTGGACATACTGCCCATTGTCTTGATCATTTTCGGCTTCCAGTTCCTGTACCTGAAACGCCCGCTGCCGAATCTGAAAAAGGTGCTGCTGGGGTTTGCCTATGTGCTGGTCGGGCTGGCCTTCTTCCTGGAAGGGCTGGAACTGGCGCTATTCCCCCTGGGCAAGACCATGGCCACCCAGCTCACCGACCCCGGCTTTCTTGGCATCGCCAACCCGGACGAGGTGCATTGGTCTGATTATCATTGGGTATACGCCTTTGCTTTCGCCATTGGTTTCGCCACCACGGTTGCGGAGCCCGCCTTGCTGGCGGTGGCCATCAAGGCCAATGAAGTATCCGGCGGCACCATCAGCATTTGGGGCCTGCGCACTGCCGTGGCGCTGGGGGTTGCCCTGGGGCTGGTGCTGGGCACCTGGCGCATTGTTACCGGCTACCCCTTGCACTGGTTCATTATCAGCGGCTACGCCATTGTGGTCGTACAAACCGTTTTTGCGCCACGCACCATCATCGCCCTGGCATATGATTCCGGCGGTGTAACCACATCCACAGTCACCGTACCCCTGGTCGCCGCCCTCGGCCTGGGGCTGGCGAGCACCATCCCCGGCCGCAGCCCGCTCGTGGACGGCTTCGGCCTCATCGCCTTCGCCAGTCTGTTTCCCATGTTGACCGTCATGGCGCATGCGCAGATCGCACACTGGCGGTCGAAAAGAAAATCTTCACGCTCTCTGGAGAACTGATATGCACTTTAAACTCATCATCGCTTTCGTCGAGGACTGCAAAACCGATTCGGTCATGGAAGCCGCCCGCAAAGCCGGCGCCACTGGTGCTACCATTATCAACAACGCCCGCGGTGAAGGCCTGAACACCAGCAAGACCTTTTTCGGCCTGTCCCTGGAAACCCAGCGCGACGTACTCATGTTTCTTGTCGAAGAGCACATGGCCAGGGATATTCTGGAAACCATTGCCGAAGTTGGCCAGTTCGAAGCGAAACCAGGCACTGGCATCGCCTTCCAGATCGATGTGGAAGACGCCGTGGGCATCAGCCAGCAGCTCAATGTCTTGAAAGAAAAGGTGCGGGAGGAAGTATGACACACAAGAAGCTCATTCGCGTACGGGAGGTCATGAAGACCCGCTTCGATATGGTAAGCGGCATGTCCACCGTGGCGGAAGCGCTGCAACAAATGCAGCATATAGAGACCAAATCCCTGATCGTGGACAAACGCCAGGAAGATGATGAGTACGGCATGGTGATGCTCTCGGACATCTCCCGGGAAGTGCTGGCGCGCGACCGCGCCCCCGGTCGCGTGAATATCTATGAAATCATGAGCAAACCCGTCATTAGCGTCGACCCGGAAATGGACATTCGTTACTGCGCACGGCTCTTCGAGCGCTTCGATATCAGCCGCGCGCCGGTGGTGGAAAACCGCAGGATCATCGGCATCGTCAGCCATACAGACATGGTTTTGCGGGGACTGGCGCAACTGCGGTAAAAATTGCCCTCCGCCTATTGACCTGTACAGCTTGCCCGATTAACATACGCGCCTCGACTATTCCGCCATAGCTCAGTTGGTAGAGCAACGGACTGTTAATCCGTTTGTCGCTGGTTCGAGCCCAGCTGGCGGAGCCATATTTGAAAAGGCTTGCATCTTCATGATGCAAGCCTTTTTGCCGTTTGAGCGCAGGCCGATGAACATCCAGAACAAGATTGCCGAAGAACTTGGCGTAAGACCGCAACAGATCCATACCGCAATCACCCTGCTGGATGAGGGGGCCACGGTTCCCTTCATCGCCCGCTATCGCAAGGAAGCCACCCAGGGCCTGGATGACATACAGCTGCGCCTGCTGGAAGAGCGCCTGGGATACCTGCGCGAACTCGAGGACCGGCGCACCGCCATTCTGAAATCCATATCCACCCAGGGCAAGCTTACTCCGGAACTGGAGCAATCCCTACGCCAAGCCGATACCAAGGCCCGCCTGGAAGACCTGTATCTGCCCTATAAACCCAAACGCCGCACCAAGGCCCGAATCGCAATTGAAGCAGGCCTGGAGCCGCTCGCGGCAAGCCTGCTGCAAAACCCGAAACAAGCGCCGCAAGAAGCCGCAGCAGCATTCGTCGATGCCGGAAAGGGCGTTATCGATGCAAACGCCGCCCTCGAGGGGGCCAAGCAAATCCTCATGGAGCAATTTGCGGAAGATCCCGAGTTGTCGGGAGAATTGCGGGAATATCTGTGGCGTAAGGGCATTCTTTGCGCCAGGGTTGTTGCCGGCAAGGAACAGGAAGCCGAAAAGTTCTCTGATTATTTTGCCTACGAAGAAGCCATCCGCAAAATCCCTTCCCATCGCGCCCTGGCCTTGTTTCGCGGGCAAAGCCTGGGCCTGTTGTCACTGGAATTGGCGGTAGATAAAGACGCCCCCGCGCCAACCCCCGGCGAATCCCGCATTGCCGCCCATTTTGGCATCCGCCATGAGAACCGCCCGGCGGACGACTGGCTGGCGGAAGTGGTGCGCTGGACCTGGAAAATCAAGATATTCACCCGTTTGGAGCTGGATTTGAAAATGCGCCTGCGGGAAGCTGCGGAGGAAACGGCAATCGAAGTATTTGCCGCCAATCTCAAGGATCTGCTGCTATCGGCCCCGGCGGGCTCCCATTCGATCATGGGACTGGATCCGGGCATACGCACCGGGGTAAAGGTTGCGCTCATCGACAGCACCGGCAAGGTGCTGGCCACGGACACCGTCTATCCCCATCCACCCCGCAACCAGTGGGACACCGCCATCAGCACCTTGGAAAAACTTGCAAAACAACATCAGATATCACTCGTAAGCATTGGAAATGGAACGGCTTCCCGTGAAACGGAAAAACTCATAAAAGAGCTGTCCAGGCGCCATCCGGAACTTGGGCTGCGGCAGATCGTGGTCAGCGAGGCAGGCGCATCGGTGTATTCCGCTTCCGCCCTGGCCTCCGCCGAGCTGCCGGATCTGGATGTCTCCCTGCGCGGCGCCGTTTCCATTGCACGCCGTCTGCAAGACCCTCTTGCAGAGCTGGTGAAAATCGAACCCAAGGCCATCGGCGTCGGCCAGTATCAACATGATGTCAACCAGCACCGCCTGGCCCGCTCCCTGGACAATGTGGTGGAAGATTGCGTCAACGCCGTGGGGGTGGATGTCAACACCGCTTCTCCCGCCCTGTTGCGGCAGGTATCCGGACTGAACCAGAGCGTGGCGGACAACATCATCCGCTTTCGCAATGAACAAGGCGCATTCCAGAACCGCAAGCAACTCCTCAAAGTGCCCCGCCTGGGAGGAAAAACCTTTGAACAGGCCGCCGGGTTCCTGCGCATCCCCGGCGCTGACAATCCCCTGGACAGTTCCGCCGTGCACCCCGAAGCCTATGGCGTGGTGGAACGCATTGCCAAGCAGAACAACCGCGAGCTTGCCAGCCTCATCGGCGACAGCGCCTTTTTGCGTCAACTGCGCGCGGAAGACTACATCGACGATACCTTTGGGCTGCCCACAGTGCGCGATATCATCGCCGAACTGGAAAAGCCCGGACGCGACCCACGCCCCGAGTTCAGAACCGCCGAATTCAGGGAAGGCGTGGAAAAGATCACTGACCTGAAAGAAGGCATGATCATGGAAGGCGTGGTAAGCAACGTCGCAGACTTTGGCGCTTTCGTGGATATTGGCGTACACCAGGACGGACTGGTGCATATCTCCGCCCTGTCCCGCAAATTCGTCCGGAATCCGCGGGATGTAGTAAAAACCGGCGACGTGGTGAAAGTCAAGATCCTGTCCATAGACAGCCGGCGCAAGCGCATTTCCCTGAGCATGCGCCTGGACGATGCAGTCGAACCGGGCGGAATGCCCGGCAAGGAATCCACCAGCGCAAGAAACAGCAAGCATAACACCCGGCAGGAGAAACCTTCCTCTCCACGGGGAAGCCTGGCCAAGGCTTTGAGCAGCGCCTTGAAAAAGCCGTAGAAATGCTGTTTTCGGCTATCGGGTCAGCCGATGAAAGTGGCCCCGGGCAACAGTTCTTCACTGAACTCATCGGGAAGGGAGCCCAACAGCTTCATGCCCTCATCCAGCGGCATCTTGCTTTGCAGCATGCCCTTGCCTTCGGGGTATAGCAGCTCGACAACCATGTCCTTGCCGGAAAGATAGAACTGCAAGATGGTTTCCATGCCGTCGAGCACACCCAGGTAATTGTCTTCCGCCGCCAGCAGGTGCTCGGCCAAAGGCACAAGACGATCCGCCGCCAGAAACTCCGGCTTCGCGGAGCTGATGGACGAATCATGGACGAAATCACAATAGTAAATGTGGAAGCCTCTCTCCATCACGCCTGCTCCCTTCTCCAGGTCGTCCCCCCCGCGCCATCCTCCAGCACAATGCCCCTGGCCTTGAGCTCATCACGAATGCGGTCAGCCTCCGCCCAGTTTTTTTCCGCCCGGGCATCCAGGCGCCGCTGGATCAGGGTCTCGATTTCCTCGTCCGACAGCCCCGCTGCGCCATCACCCCGCAACCATTGTTCGGGATCCTCCTGGAGAATGCCCAGTATGCCGCCCAGGCGTTTCAGTTCCGCCGCCATGCGCGCCGCTCTTTGTTCATCCCGGCTGCGGATCTTGTTGATCTCCCGCACCAAATCGAACATGGCCGCCAGGGCTTCCGGCGTGTTGAAGTCATCATCCATGGCCTTGTTGAACGCCTGGACGAATTTTTCCGCTTCTCCCGGTTCGGCTTGGGGCAGGCCTCGCAGCGCGGTATAGAAGCGCGTCAGCGCCTGGCGCGCATTGAGGAGATGTTCCTCATCGTAATTGAGAGGACTGCGGTAATGGCTGGTAAGGATGAAATAGCGGATCTCTTCCGGGCGGTAGTGCTTCATGATCTCGCGGATGGTGAAAAAATTGCCCAGAGACTTGGACATTTTCTCGTCATTCACCCGCACGAAACCATTGTGCATCCAGTAATTCACGAAATGACGACAGGTGGCGCCCTCGGACTGGGCGATTTCATTTTCATGATGGGGAAAGGTCAGATCAGCCCCGCCGCCATGGATGTCGAAAGTATCGCCCAGGGCCTTGGTGGACATGGCGGAGCATTCGATATGCCAGCCCGGACGCCCTTTGCCCCAGGGAGAATCCCAGGCGGGCTCATCCGGCTTGGCGGCTTTCCACAAGGCAAAATCCAGGGGATCGCGTTTCTCTTCGCTGGATTCCACCCGGGCGCCTGCTTTCAGGTCTTCGATGGATTTGCCGGACAGCTGGCCATAGTTCTTGAAGCTGGTCACGGAATAATAAACGTCGCCACTGCCGGTAACATAGGCGTGTCCGTTATCGATAAGACGCTGAATCATCTCCAGAATTTCCGGCATATGCGCAGTTGCCCGGGGTTCGATGCTAGGCGGCAACACACCCAGGGCATTCAGGTCTTCGTGCATGGCGTCGATGAAACGCCCGGTCAATTCCATAAACGGCTCGTTGCTTTCATTTGCCCGCTGGATGATCTTGTCATCAATATCCGTAATATTGCGCACATAGGTGACATCATAGCCCTTGGCCAGCAGATAGCGGTACACCACGTCGAAAACCACGATCATCCGCGCATGTCCCAGGTGGCAATAGTCATAGACCGTCATACCACAGACATACATACGCACCTTGCCCGGCTCTATGGGCTGAAATTCTTCTTTCTTGTTATGCAGATCGTTGTAAATCTGGAGGCTCATGATTCCGCCGTAAGCTATTTCGATGAATTGAGTCGAATGACGCATGGCCCGCCATTCACATATCCGCACAATTTTACCCTATGCGTTCCCCGGCGCACAGTTGTATCATAGGCGACTGTTATTGAAACCCTCACGAGTACGACCATGAATCGATTGCTTCTCTCCCTGTTCCTCGCCCTGTGCCTGAGCGCCGCCGCCATGGCCGAATCCGTCAAGGTATTGATGGAAACCAGCAAGGGTGATATCGAGCTTACCCTGGACCAGGAAAAGGCTCCCGCCAGTGTGGCGAACTTCCTGCGCTATGTGGATGAAGGATTCTACAACGGAACCATTTTTCACCGCGTCATTCCCGGCTTTATGATTCAGGGCGGCGGGATGAGCGCCGACATGCAGAGAAAACCAGGCCATGCGCCAATCAAGAATGAAGCCAGAAACGGCCTGAAGAACCGGCGCGGCACCATCGCCATGGCCCGCACCAGCGACCCGCATTCCGCCACCAGCCAATTCTTCATCAATCACAAGGACAACAGCAATCTGGATTATCCAAGCTTTGATGGCTGGGGGTATGCCGTATTCGGCAAAGTCACCAAGGGCATGGACGTAGTGGACGCCATTGCAGCCACCCCAACCGGCAACAAAAGCGGCCACCGCGATGTGCCTGTGGAAACCATCCTGATCAAATCCGTTACACGAGTGGAGCCAAAAAAATGATTACACTGAAAACCAATCTCGGCGATATCGTCATCGAACTCGATGAGGAAAAGGCTCCTGTCAGCAGTGAAAATTTCAAGCAGTATGTACGCGATGGATTCTATGACGGCGTCATCTTCCACCGCGTCATCCCCAATTTCATGATCCAGGGCGGCGGCTTCACCCCGGACATGATGCAAAAGGCGACTCGTGAAACCATTGAAAACGAAGCCAAGAACGGCCTGAGCAACGAAAAATACACACTGGCCATGGCGCGCACCATGGAACCGCACTCCGCCAGCGCCCAGTTCTTTATCAACACCAAGGACAACAGCTTTCTCGACTACCCTGGACAGGATGGCTGGGGGTATGCCGTGTTTGGCAAGGTTGTCGAAGGCACCGATGTGGTGGACAAGATCGAGAAAGTGGAAACAGGCAACAAAGCAGGACATTCCGATGTGCCGCTTGAACCCGTAATTATCGAAAAAGCTGAAATCAGCGAATAGGCGCCGCCAGGCGCAGCCTTGACTGCGCCTGCATTTTCCGTGTCCAAGATTCTCTTTATCTCCGACCTTCACCTGTCTCCCAAGACCCCGGAAATCCTGGAGCAATTCCGCTGTTTTCTGGAGCAGACCGCGCCCTTGGCGCAATCTGTCTACATATTGGGCGACCTGTTCGATGCATGGATCGGCGATGACGATCCTTCGCCTTTTGCAGCCCGGGTAAGGCAAATGTTGCACAATGCAAGCCGGCGCACTTCCCTGTTCTTCCAGCATGGCAATCGGGATTTCCTGTTGGGAGAAACCTTCTGCCGGGCGGCAGGTTTGGAGCTGCTGCCGGAAGAACATGTCGTACAGATTGGAGGAAAGCCGATACTGCTGCTCCACGGGGATCAGCTATGCACCGACGACAAGGATTACCAGCAAGCCCGAAAGCTGTTTCGCAGCCCGCAATTCAAGGCCCAAGCGTTGGCCCTGAGCATCCCGGAACGCATCCGGAAAGCTGAGGAGATCCGCCAGTTGAGCGGTGAAGCCACTGCTGAGAAGCCCGCAGACATCATGGACGTAAACCAGCAAGCCGTTGAAGACATGATGAGAAAGCACGGCGTACTGCGGCTGGTGCATGGGCATACCCATCGCCCGGCCAGCCATCAATTCCAGCTCGCAGGGCAAGCAGCGGAACGTATTGTACTTTCTGACTGGCGCACCGACGGCTCAACTGTCTTGCACATGGATGAGCAGACCGGCACGGCAAAACTAGAAACCCTTTGATTCTTCTTCAGGCAAGATCTCATTGCGTTTCTTTTACGCTTGAAGTGACGTCATTCTTGCCAGGAACCCTTCTGGCCAACGGCCGTTTGTTCACAGACAGTATTTCTATGCTCGCCTGCGCTCGCAGTTCTTCAATATGCGCAGCAACCAATTCCTGGCGACGCTGGTTTTGCAGATACCTTTTTATAAAATCCCTCACCTCTGCATAAGGAATCATCCCCGCTGATCTCCTGGCCACAACCTTTATGATGTGGAAACCAAAGCGGGTTTCAATTACCTTGCTTACCTCGCCTTCACGCAATGAAAACACCACCTCATCAACCGCCATGGGCATATAACCCCTTTTGACAAACCCGAGATCGCCACCTGCTTCCTTCGCTTCCGCACTGTCGGAAAACTGCGCCGCAAGCATGGCGAAATTCGCCCCCTCATCAATCATGCGGCGGATTTCTTCGGCCTTGTAGCGAATCTCCTCCCGTTTTTCCGGTTTGTCATCTTCTTCTACGCTTAACAGAATGTGCCTTAAATGCAGCGCTTCTTCTCGCTTGAAGGTCTTTTTCCGGTAAAAATCCCGGATTTCCTCCTCTGTTACCGCAGGCGCAAGCAATTTTTTTTCTCGCAGGTATTCCTCGATAAACACCACTCTCCTGGCAGTACGCCAGAGTTGCTCCTGCGTCAATCCATTGCTTGCCAAATAACGCTGAAAGCGTTCTTCGGTTCTGAATCTGTCTCTTGTGGATTGCAGCTCTTCCGAAATTTTTTGTTCCAGATCGCGAATATCCAGTTCCCGGGCAGCTTGATAGAGCAATTCACGATCAATCACTTCATCCAGCACCTGTTTTCTCACCCTATCCACCAGCGCGCTTGAAGCATTCTTGTGTTTTCGCATTTGCCGCTGAAGTTCTACCTTCATCTGGCTGGCAAATACTGGTTGGCCGTTTACTCTTGCTATGATGCTTCCCGCTCCCTCACCTGTCATGAGGCCAGCTTCAACACAGTCTGCAATAACCAAGAGCACAAGACCTATCGGCAGTATGGATTTGATCATGTCAGCTCCTCGTTATTCTTGTACGGACACAACAACATCAGCGAAAGCGCCAGCGCGGCCAAGAGGCAGCATGATTATCTCCAGCGCTGTCGCAGTGGCGTCCATTTCCATGCGGATCTGTTGGGGAAGATCCTCCCAGGGACTGACAAACAATACCGTTTCCACCAGGTCCTTGCGCATGCGCTGGTTTTCCCTGACCAGAATGATCACGGCGTTGAGGGAATCGTTTTCGATACTGATTCGATAATGCGCGTTTTCAAGTGTTATCCTTTGCAGGCTGTCACGCCATCTTGGTTTACTCTCCAGTCTGATGTAAGTGTCATTAGGAACGGCAGCCGCAGCGACGTCAACCAAACCATACCCGTATTGTTCGTCCTTTCCGGCATCTCCAAGGTCTTCTGCAGTTGCTTGCAGCCTCTGCCGTACTTCCTGGTTGCTCGTAATGCCGTCATTGTCAAAATCTGCCGCACCGGAAGAGATCACCAGAGCCGCCGCAGCAGAAACATGGGCGGCAGACTGGGAGGTGCCACTGGCTTCGATATACCCCCCCTGCTGGGCGGAAGACCAAATGCCCAACCCGGGCGCTGCCAGTTCCACCTGGGGCGCAAGGGGAGAAAAAACGCCAATCTGATCAGCCTCATCAGTACCCGCCACCGCAACAACCGATGCATAGGCTCCCGGAAAAGCCGCTTCCCCGCCAAAAGTATTCCCGGCCGCAGCAACAATCAGCAGTCCGGCCTCATAGGCGGCGTTACAAGCTGCTTCCAGCACCTGGGATTCGATGCCTGCAATACTGATATTGAGCACATCCATGTCGTTATCCACGGCCCATTGAATGCTCGCAATTATGCTGTCCAGGGAACCAAAGCCTGAACCATCCAGCGCCTTGAGCGCGTACAGGGAAACTTCGGGAGCCACGCCAACCACACCAGCGCCGTTTGCTTCCGCAGCAATGATTCCCGCGATATGGGTACCGTGGCTGTTCCAGCTATCATCGAAAGGATCATTGTCATCATAGACAAAGTCATAACCGCCACGATAGTTTCCATCCAAGTCTTCATGATAATAGTCGATACCTGTATCCACGATGGCCAGTTTGACGCCCCGTCCGGTAACGCCCCGCTCATGGACTTCCCGGCTGCCGATACGCAACACACCCCAGGCATTTCCGTATTCAGCATCATCTGCAGCAAAAAAATCACGCGCCAGATGCGTGTACTCGGGCTCGATACTGATAACGGCTTTGTCTTCTTCCACATAGGCTACCGCCGGATCATCCAGCAGCCCGGCAATCGCCTGATGGGGAACAACCGCCACCACTGCGGGAATCAGGTGATAGACACGTTTTATCGTGCCCCCGGCACGCTGGATCCGTTCCTGTTCCGCCTCTCCCGGCGGGTGGTGAAATCCCACGATTACCGAAGAAGCCTGCGCGAACCCCTTTGCAGGAAAAACAAGACCTGTAATAACAACCAGCAAACACAGTTGCTTGCGTATATACCTCATCATCCACCTCTCACAAAATTCGAATTGCCCAAAATGTTCGCCATTCCATGAACTATCACCTGCCACCTCCCCCCATCCCGCGACCATGACAGGCGCGGCAATTTCTCTGCTGGAATGTCTGTGTTCGATGGTGAACATTGTTCCCCCTTCTGGGATGACCGGTGACCAGCGATAGGGGATGGCAAAGCAGGCAATCCCGAAACGGCTGAATCACATAGTTGAATTGCGCATCATCCCAGACGAAGGTATGGCAGGCTGTACACTCATATGGGGCGCCGGGAACGCCTCCGGGGGCGTCGGGCGCAAGGGAATAATAGATTTCTGGAACAGGTGTTCCGATCAAGTCATGATGCCGACCAGGGTTGTTTGTTTCCAGTTGGGGAAAGCGTTGCAGATCTTCATGGCAGAGTCGGCATTCTTCTGCTGTGGGAGCTCCTGAAAAAATACTCATGCCTCCCCCGCCCATCCTCGCCTGAGCATCGGAAGAATACGTTGTTCCTGCAAGCAGCAAGGTAGCGGCTCTTAGGTATATCCCGGGTTGATTCATTGTCCCTCCCTTCTGCGGATATGTTTGGCAGTTTGCTGAACAGGAGAGAAACGCGATGTTCCGCGCTTCTCTCCCTGCCAGGACATTTTGTTCCATGCGGTATCAGTTACATGAAACCTCCTCATACGCACTGCCAAAAATACTTTCCACTGTCAGACCACCACAGCTTGTTTCTTCACAGTTGGCGACGATTTCACTGTCTGTCCAGGACTCAACATCACAGGCGGCGCCGGCAATGGAGATGCTGGTGCCCGAATCAACTGCATTCAGATAGGAACCAAACCCGCTACCTGAAATTGTAAGACTGCTGCCTGACTTGCTGATCCCTTCAATCGCCACATAGGGCAATACAATCAATGGCATGGGGTTGCTCTCACTACGCCCTTTGACCACACGCAAGTAATAACTGCCGGGATCGAGCGTGGACGGCAAGGTGACATCCATGGAAGATACGGAAACCGCATCTGGCGGAAGCTCGGTAACAGTTCCATCAGGAGCGGTCAGCCTGGCTCTCGACTTGATCTCCATCGGCCCCATAAAGGTAAGCACTTCGTTGATCAGCGATGTACCGGTAACCGTGATTGTGGCAGCGGAACCAGCGGTAACGCTTTGCTGGCTCAAACCAGTAAGCTCTGGCGACACGGGCCCGGAGAACGGCGCTGGCATGAAGGATGCCGCCAGATAGCCGCCATGGCAGCCATTACAATCCTCGGGCGAGCTGCCAATATGGCCAAAGCCCGGGTCTTCCCCGCCAATGCTCACGATTCCATCATTGTTGGAATCGGCCTGAATATTGTGGATGGACTTGATGCCATGGCAATCCTGGCATTTGCGGATCGCCCAGTCCGTACCCATCTGGTCATGACAGACATTGCAACCAAGACCGGAAATACCATCCTGGCCAATGCCCGTGCTATGGTGATTTACGTCATTCCCCGGGATCAAGCGCCCGGTAACATCCGTACCCGTGGCATGGCAGAAATCACAAGCGCCTTCGCCATTCGGGCCCTTTCCTACACTGGTGCGCGGCGTAACCGAGGTTGGCGGCCGATTCGTGGGAATGTAATGGCCGTCACCCGGGTTATCGACCAGTGAACCGTGGCAGTGCTGGCAATTCAGCGCCTGGGCCGGTGCAGTCAGGTGGTGTACAGATGCCTGTCCGGGTATCTGCTGGTGGCAATTCAGACAGTTCTCGAAGTTTTTTCCCACCTCGAAATATCCCAGATCCGGATTGAATTCCATCACATGACAAGCAATACATTCATAGATCTCTCCCGGCGTTCCAAATGGCGCATCCGTTGGGTTCTGAATCACCTGTCCGATCCGTGCATGGTGCCGGTTGGTAATAATCCCCGGTTTGATTTCCGGAGGATCAAATGTCCAACCAATTTCAGCCAGATCATCCGGCGTCAGGCGATCCGAGGCATGGCAGTACCAACAGTTCCGCCTTTCCAGGTCATTGAACACACCATCCGGAATCCCGATATTCTGGTTTACCGGTGGTGCAGGTACGGCTGCCCAACTGGCAGTGGCAATCCCTCCCGCCACAACCAGCAAGCATATTTTTGCAAGTTGCATAAACATGGTAATAATCTCCCATTTCCCTAACCGTATGGCGGAATTGCACATACGGCGCAACAGCAAATAAGCAACACTTATGCCAGCACAAATTTTTCCTCATAACATTGCGCTTTGAGCGCCGGGAAAGAAGAAAACCACTGGAAAAACGGAAAACCTTCCATTTTTCAGTGTCTTGAAAAATATTGGAACAAGTTGCCGAGAAAAAAAGAATGGTGGCGCCAAATCCCGGCATGGAGCATGACAATCCCTATTGCAGGAAAAAAACGTAAATTCAATACGTTGGAAGAATCCTGAAAAAAAGTTATTCAGGTTGTTTGAAGACCCGGCCAACGATATGCTGCGCCTGCGCAGAAATATAACTCATTGATTCAATTAAATATATATTTCAACGCAATCGGCTCGCTTCGAGCCAGCAGGCAAACCCCAAACCAAGACTGTTGGCTTCAATCTGTCGCCACTTGAATACACAATAATTTTGTGTTTTCTTTAAGCTATTGAAAAAAAAGAAAATGCCTGCGTCGCAGAAAAGAAACGCCCGAATGATTTTCCTATAGACACTATTTCGCACACAGGCTTTCCAGTTGATCCAGCTCAAACTGGGTAAAACCCGCCGCCAGCCGCGCTTCCTTGTGCAGGGGACAACTCATATGTCCGTGCAGATATTCGTCGATGAGGGAAAAATAGGTTTCCTCGGAATCGAGCCGCCGTTGTTCACAGAGATAGTGAAACCAGCGCGAACCCGCTTCCACATGCCCAACCTCATCCCTGAGAATGATGCGCAGCACGGCAACGGTTTTGTCGTCACCAATGGCTTCGAACTTGCGCATGATGCCCGGCGTGACATCCAGCCCCCTGGCTTCCATCACTCTTGGCACCATAGCCATGCGCACCAGGGGATCATGGGCCGTCTGTTGCGCCAGCCCCCATAGGCCATTATGCGCCGGAAAATCCCCGTACTCATACCCCAGATCACGCAGCCGCTGGCGCACCAAGCCAAAGTGATACACTTCTTCCACCGCCACCTTTATCCAATCATCATAAAAGGCTTCTGGCATATTGGGGAAACGATATACGGCATCCAAGGCGAGATTGATTGCATTGAACTCGATATGGGCGATGGCATGAAGCATGGCCGCCTGTCCTTCCACCGTGCCCAGCCTGCGCCGCGGCACCCGCCGCGGGGCCACCAGCTCCGGCTTTTGCGGGTGGCCTGCCTGGTCAACAAGGGGAAGAGCGGGAGGGGAAACCAGGTCCAGCTCACCTGCCTGCCACGCCCTGGACAATCGTTCCACACAGGCCATCTTGGCCTCAAGATCATTTTCCTGCAAGCATTCCAGGGCGCGCTCGTGCACTGTGTTTTTCATCCAGGGATTGTAACAGTGGAACCTCGGGAAACCTACTCAAAACCATCTGCAAAAATGGGTTGGCATTCCGGTTCAGGACAATACTCAAATGCACCGAGATCCTGAGCGCCGGATTGGGCGCGTGCTGCTGATTTGGCATGTTTCACATATTGCCGCAGCACCGGGTACGCACCCGCAGCCGCCGCCAGGGGCGCTGCCTGATCAATTGCGCCAGACCCCTGGGTCAGGGAGAAATCCTGGCTTCCCTCGTCCTTGAACCCTGGATCAACGCCGCTGATATTGCCAATTGCACTCAGGCTGCCCCCCAGGACGCCATGAGCCGCCACCCAGCCGGAAGAAATCCAGTTGTTGCGCAATTCGGCAATGCCGTCTTCATTCAATATGGCCAGGTAGCGGCCGCCAGAGGATGCATACAGGATGTTGTTGCGAATATCGGCATGCTCGTCGTTGCTGGACAGGCGCACCAGGGTGGTATTGCCGCTGCGGGTGGAGACCACGGTGTTGTGATAGAAATACAATGTACCTTTGCGGTAGATGCTTTGGTTTCCACTGTCTCCGCCATAATGCACGATCTGGCTGTTTCCGGCGCC
>Ga0256834_1000515_pt1 | contig 27811 bp, 30 predicted proteins | sample 4281140metaG_FD_190536 | JGI IMG/M metagenome (GOLD analysis project Ga0256834, IMG submission 190536) | Hydrothermal vent microbial communities from East Pacific Rise, Pacific Ocean - 4281-140 | ecosystem: Environmental > Aquatic > Marine > Hydrothermal vents | place: Pacific Ocean: East...
GAAGGCGGTATGGAAGCTTCAGAAAAATACTTGACGGATTTTTTAAAGTCTCATGGAGATGATATTACCGTCGATAATATGCTTGAAGAGATACATCGGCTTTATTAGCAAGAGATTAACACTAATTTAACATAGATATATTATTCTATCATGAATTAAAAAAAGGATATGAAATGAAAAATATTTTATGGATATTGTTGGCATTAGGTGCAATGTTGAGTACGGTACAGGCTGAAATGAAATGTGCTCCGGGTAAATGCGGAACAGCAATGAAGCCTGGTATGGCACAGGGTAAAAAAATGATGAACATGTTTCAGAGTGTACCCCAAGATAAGGCTACTCTCCTTCAAGAAGGAAAAACACAAGCTTTCTGTCCTGAGTGCGGGATGACGTTAGCTATGTTTTACAAAACAAACCATGCTGCAACGGTAGATGGAAAAGTAAAACAGTATTGTTCAATCCACTGTCTGGTAGAAGATATGCAAAAAGGTTCAAAACTTGAAGATATCCAGGTAGTAGATGCAAACAGTTTAAAATTCATTGATGCAAAGAAAGCTTTCTATGTGGTAGGAAGTAGTAAAAAAGGCACCATGACTGCCGTAAGTAAATATGCTTTCTCCAATAAAGCAGATGCTGAAGCTTTTGCTAAAACAAATGGTGGAAAAGTAACAGATTTCAAAGGGGCGCTGGAAGCTGCCAAAGTAGAATTTGCCAAAGATAGTAAAATGATCGCCAAGAAACAGGCGATGATGGCGGAAAAAGGTGAGATGATGTATGGTAAAATGTGCCAGAAGACAGACAAAAAGTTTGCTACTACCGCCGAAGCTAAAACGTATATCGTAGATAATGGCCTTTGCAAAGGACTTAGCGGTAAGCAGTTGCAGGCAGTTGGACTCTATTTAAAAAACAGATAAATATATCGTAGGGTGTTGTGTCTCCACAACATTTTTAATTGAATTATTATCGTGGTGTTATGAGGATACAGGCATTAACTGCTAAATCGTACGACACCCTCCAAAAGGGAATGTTTGATAAGAATTATTTTTATATCAGTATGGAGCTTTATCTCTCTTTTTGCAGACCAGGGTAGTGCTATCAAAATAATGAAACTGGCGCAAAAAGGTGAACGCATCTCCAATATAATGTGTGAGAAAGATAAACTTCCCAAAGTAACTGGTACTATGGAAAAGGCGGAAGAGGTGGAGGAGGTGATGGAAAAGATAAAAACTTCCAAAGCCTGTTCTCCTCTCTCTAAGTCCAAACTTGAAGCGGTAGCATATTATGTCAAGAAGGGGAGGATGAAAGCCGTAGTGAAGCGGATAGATGTCTCCCCAGATGCAAAGTGTCCTGTATGCGGTATGTTTGTAAGTAAATATCCAAAATGGGCAGCGACGATGGAACATGACGGGAAGAAGTATTATTTTGACGGCGTCAAAGATATGATGAAATACTATATTTTTGATGGAGATTTTCCCTATGACCGTACACATATCTCTCAGATGCAAGTGAGTGACTACTATACGTTGGAGGCGATACCTGCGAAAGAAGCTTTTTATGTATTGGATCCTGATGTTTTTGGACCAATGGGACATGAACTTGTTCCGTTTAAATCTCAAAAAAGTGCGCAGACTTTCATGCTGGAACATCATGGAAAAAAGATAGTAAAATTTGATAAAATTACCGATACAATGGTTATGGCATTAGATGGCATCATGCAATGATTAGAGAATTTTTTGTTACATTAGCAGTGATCGTGTTCTCGACAATATTGATAGTGCTACACTATATGACACATCCAGGGGAAGTCTCAACAACAGAGATAAACAATATCGTGCAGGCTACAAAGATGACCTCTCCGTCTTTAAGTGTTGCTTATTACGAACCAAGATCTCTTTTTGAAAACAAGGCCAAGAATCCTGCATATCCCCAGATGATTCCTATTAATAGAATGGATTTTGTCTATGCCCAATAAAAAATTAACAAATAGTGCATTTTTATATTTTCTGACACTGCTTCTCTTTAAACAAAAAAGTAAACATATCGGGGCTATATTGATCTCAGTGATCATTATTTTTCTTTTAAGCTCCGTACTTTTTATCTCTTCTTCTTTACAGCATTCACTTTTCAATACATTAGAGAAGCAAGCAGATTTCACAGTCAGCAGAGTTCAGGCCGGAGAGGCAGCCAATACACCTGTCGCATGGATTGACAAGATTATGGAGATCAATGGGGTATCCCGTGTTTCAGCAAGGGTTTACGGCAGGTATTTTTTTACCCCTCGTGAGACATCTTTTCTGCTGGTCGGTATAGACTTTTTTGATGATCAAAATACCCAAGCGTTAAAAAATACTGTGTCACATTTGGATTTGAAAGCATTTCTCTCGGAAGACAGTATGCTTGTGGGACAAGGCGTAAAAAAGTTTTTGGAAGCACACTATTTTAAAAGCTATTTTACGTTTAAAACACCACAAGGAAAATTTAAAAAAGTAAAGATCTATCAAGATCTTCCGAAACAAGTCAATTTGATCGCCAATGATATGGTTATCCTTCCCATAGATCTGGCAAGAGAAATATTCGGATTAAAAGAGAGTGAAGTTACCAACATTACTTTCAACGTCCCCAATGATGCGGAATGGGATAATATCATTACCAAACTGCATCTGCTTTTTTATGACGTAAGAGTGATAGAAAAAAGAGAGATCAGGAAAGCGTATGAAAACCTTTATAACTACAAAGGTGGACTTTTCCTGATCCTCTATCTCATAACGATCGTCACATTTATACTTATACTTTATCAAAGATACTCTATGGTTTACTCGACAGAGAGAAAAGAGATAGGTATACTGCGTGCGATGGGATGGAGTATAAAAGATATCCTAAAATTGAAATTTTATGAAAATGTGGTGATCGTTCTGATAAGTTTTGTGTTGGGTGTGATTTTGGCATATCTCTATGTGTTTGTATTTGATGCGCCACTATTGCGCCAAATATTTCTGGGAAGTGCCAATCTCTCAAACAGTGTAAGCTTCGTGCCGGTGATAAAATTTGGTGTGTTGGGTTCCATTTTTCTTTTTTATGCGATCCCATTTCTTGCCGCAGTACTTATTCCAGCATGGAAAATAGCAGTGACTCCACCTAAAGAGGCGATGTTGTGATGATACGAATAGAGGGTGTGAATAAAATATATAATGAGGGAACAGCACAGGCTTTTGACGCATTGAAATCTATCAATATGCAAGTAAATAAAGGTGAATTGATCATTTTAAGCGGGGTAAGCGGCAGTGGTAAATCAACACTGCTTTCTCTGATCGCAGGACTTGATAAACCAAGTTCCGGAAAGATCATAGTAAACGGGGAATTGATCTCCAAGCTTCCCGATCTGCATGCATCAGCCTATCGTGCAGAAACGGTAGGAGTGATCTTTCAGCACTTCAATCTTCTGGAATCACTGAGTGTCCAGGAGAATGTCATGGTACCGCTGATCAACTCCGGGCTTGGTCTGTCAGTGATCAAAGAGATGACGCAAAAAAGTATGAAAATGTCAGTCATTGAACATAAGGCAACGCAGCAGATATCATTACTCTCCGGAGGAGAGAAACAACGTTGTGCGATAGCCAGAGCTTTGGTACATGAGCCTAAACTGATACTCTGTGATGAGCCTACGGCTAACCTGGATAGAGCAAATTCCTTGAAATTCATTGAGATACTACATTCTCTTCATAAGATGGGGAAAACGATCATTGTTGCAACACATGATCCACTTTTTGAAGAGCTTGATTTTGTAAGTAAAGTGATAGCTATGGAGGATGGGAGTATTGTGTAATGAATGAGATACTCTTAAACAATCAAGTGATTGTTTACCTTCTTTCTGAAACGGTACTTTATATACTGCTTTTTGTCGCATTCATCGCTACACTTGGCCTATTGAAAAAATGGAATTTTGATGCGTTCACTACAGAACAGTTCAAGCTTGAAAATCGTTCTTATCTGGTCATGACCATTATCCTTTTTGTCATCGTACTGAAAGTAGTGTTGCTGCCGTATTTTGTCTATATGCTCGACAGCCTCTCCAACCTTATTCCCGGGGCGATGTGTGGAGCAGGGGTAATCAAAGCAAATATGTACGGTAATCCGCTTTTGGCACTCAAGATCATTATTCTCTTTTTAAGTGGTCTGTGGTTAAGTATGAACAGCATCGATCTCCAAGCTAAAAATTATCCTTATTTGAAGTTGAAATCATGGTTCTTCATTCTACTGTTTATCTTTCTGAGTGCAGAATTCATTTTGGATATACTCTACCTTACCCATATAGAAACCACTAATCCTGTTACCTGTTGCTCTGTGATATTCGGTCAGACAGGAGGCTCGAACAGTTTGCCTTTTGGTTTGGATATCTCTAAACTTTTGATGCTTTTTTATTTGTTGTTTGCGCTGGTTCTTTTGACCATTCTCTCCAACATGGGCATTATGAGCATCATTGCTTCGGGACTTTTTCTTGTGGTTGCATATTATGCAGTCGTATACTTTTTCGGTACCTATATCTACCAACTACCGACACATAAGTGTCCTTTCTGCATGTTGCAAGATCATTATTATTATGTAGGCTATCTTATTTGGGGCTTGTTGCTTTTAGGTGTTTTCTTTAGTATTGATCAGGCAGTGATGCAGACTTTTTTTAAAAAAACTTCAAAGGTTCTAAAGAGAATCTCGTTACTATTGTTGAGCTTGTTTGTGTTGTTGTGTAGTGCCTATGTTGCTGTATATTATTTAAAAAATGGAGTTTTTTTATGAAAAAAATATTAATAAATCTTTTGATCTTCGTTGTCGTCATTGCTATTATTATTATATTGTTGCTTTCTTTTGGAAATTCTGACGGCAGCCGATATGTATATAAAGGGAATGAAGCATATAAAATTATCAATATTAAACCTAAAGAGTATCAATGCTCTGAATGCGGTATGGATGTCGAAGACTTGAATTATATGGTACAGGTTATTGCTAAAAATGGAGACACTTATTTTTTTGATGACATTGGCTGTGTCGTACTCTGGCTTAAAAATCATCAACTCCCTATAGTGAAAATATTCACAAAAACACTAGATACGCATAAGTGGGTAGAAGCAAAAAAAGTAAGATATTCACGTATTGAACATGATCCTATGGGATATGGTTTTGCCGCGATGGAAAAGGGGAAAGAAGGTTTTGTCAGTTATGATGAGATGAGGATGTTGATGCTTCAAGGTCAAAATCTGCATGATCCTTTTGTGAAAAAGAAGCTTTTAGGGCAATAGTAATGTTATTTTACATTCACAAAAAAATGATTTACTCTCCCTGAGAATATGTTTTGCATAGGATTTTTATCATTATTTCGCTATACTTGTGCGTATTTTATAACAAACTTAAGGAGTAATCAATGGCATTATTTGATGATGTAAAAGAAGTAGTTGTTGAGCAACTAAATGTGAGCCCGGATGAGGTAAAAGAAGAGTCTAAATTCGTAGAGGATCTTGGAGCTGACAGTCTTGATGTTGTTGAGCTAGTAATGGCACTTGAAGAGAAATTCGATATCGAAATTCCAGATGACCAGGCTGAAGCAATCGCTACAGTCGGAGATGCGATCAAATTCATCGAAAACGTATAATTTGAAACTGTTTCCTTATTCCCTTTTCGGGGAGTGGAGGAAACAGATAAAATATATGTGAGTATTTGATGAAAGATTTATATATATCTTATGATAAAGAGTAGATAGGAGCGCCAGTGAAAAGAGTAGTAGTGACAGGTTTGGGAATGATAAATTCTTTGGGATTTGACAAAGAGAGTGCATTTGCTGCAATACTAGAAGGTAAATGTGGTATTAAAAAGATCGAGCTATTCGATATTGAAAAATTTTCTGCCCAAATCGCAGGGGAAATTGTTGGTTTTGACCCAGCATCCGTGATGGATGCGAAAGAAACCAAAAAAGCAGATAGATTCATTCAACTTGGACTCAAAGCTGCGGCAGAGGCGATGGAAGATGCTGATCTTCCCGAAGATGTTGATAGAGAAAGATTCGGGGTTGCTTCTGCATCAGGTATCGGTGGACTACCGAATATTGAAAAGAACTCAATAGTATGCCATACCAGAGGACCAAGAAGAATTTCTCCTTTCTTCATCCCTTCTTCACTGGTCAATATGCTTGGCGGATTTGTATCTATCTATCAAGACCTGAAAGGTCCGAACCTCTCTTCTGTTACTGCCTGTGCAGCGGGAACACATGCCATTGGTGAAGCAGCGAAGTCGATCATGGTCGGTACAGCGGATAAAATGCTTGTCATCGGTGCCGAGTCAGCAATCTGTGGTGCGGGTATGGGCGGTTTTGCTGCAATGAAAGCCCTTTCTACAAGAAATGATTCTCCTCAAACGGCTTCAAGACCGTTCGATGCAGACCGTGACGGTTTTGTTATGGGTGAAGGTGCCGGGGCATTGGTACTTGAAAGTTATGAAGATGCGGTAGCACGTGGTGCAAGAATTTATGGTGAACTTATCGGCTTTGGGGAGAGTGGCGATGCAAATCATATTACGACGCCGACCATGGATGGACCGCTTCGGGCCATGAAGGGTGCTTATAAGATGGCGGGTGAGCCTAAGATTGATTATGTCAATGCACATGGAACATCTACGCCTGTCAATGATAAAAATGAGACTGCAGCACTGAAAGAGTTGTTCGGCGGTAAAGAAAACTGTCCTCCGGTAAGTTCTATCAAAGGACAGATAGGTCACTGCCTTGGTGCCGCAGGTGCCATAGAAGCAGTTGTCTCTTTGATGGCAATGAGAGACGGTGTCCTTCCTCCGACGATCAACTATACGACACCGGATGAGAATTGTGATCTTGATTATATTCCGAATGAAGCGAGAAAATCTGAAATCAATACAGTTATGAGTAACTCATTTGGTTTCGGTGGAACAAACGGTGTAGTCATCTTTAAGAAAATATAAGGATCCAAAATGGCAACCTATTTAGAATTTGAAAAGAAAATTGAAAAGATACAGGAGTCTATTGTATCTTCCCATGCCATTGCTAATCTGGAAGCTGTAGAGAAGTACCAAAAAGAGTTGGAAAAAGAGGTTGAGAAGACTTTTGGTTCTTTAAGCGACTATCAGAAACTTCAGCTTGCACGTCACCCGGACAGACCTTATGCCTTGGATTATATTAAACTTATTATGGATAATGCCTATGAGATCCATGGAGATAGAGCTTTCCGTGATGACCCTGCTATTTTATGTTATATCGGGTGGATCGACGGTCAAAAGACCATGGTCATCGGTGAACAAAAAGGAAGAGGTGTCAAAAATAAGATCAAAAGAAACTTCGGTATGCCAAACCCAGAAGGCTATAGAAAGGCTCTGCGTGCGGTAAAAATGGCAGAGAAATTCGACATTCCCGTACTCATGCTTATAGACACTCCGGGTGCCTATCCCGGTCTTGGTGCAGAAGAGAGAGGTCAGAGTGAAGCGATCGCGAAGAATCTTTTTGAATTTGCCTCTGTCAAAGTACCTATGGTATCTGTCGTGATCGGCGAAGGTGGTTCAGGTGGAGCCCTGGCAATTGGTGTTGCCGACAAACTGGTAATGATGCGCTATTCTGTCTTTGCTGTCATTTCTCCGGAGGGTTGTTCTGCTATTTTATGGAACGACCCAAGCAAAGTGGAGACAGCGACAAAAGCACTGAAAATCACACCCAATGATCTTTTGGAGCATAAGCTCATCGATGATGTACTTGATGAACCGTTGATCGGTGCACATAGAGACAAAGAGACTGCCGCTACAGTGTTGAAAAAATACTTTTTGGATACTGTAGAAGCATTGAAAGAACTGACTGTCGATGAGTTACTTGAACAGCGTTATCAAAGATTGACTGCTGTCGGCGCATTTAGTGAATAATAGTATTTATGTTGCATGAAATAGCCCAGACGATAGTCCAGTATATTGGTGACATGGGCTATTGGGGTATTTTTCTTCTGATGTTCCTTGAGAGTACCTTTTTCCCTTTCCCATCTGAAATTATTATGATACCGGCAGGATACCTTGCGTATCAAGGAGAAATGAATGTTTCCTTTGTGATCTTCATTGGTATACTCGGATCTTTGCTCGGTGCACTCTTCAACTATTATCTGGCTATGCATTTTGGCAGAAAGTTTATTTTGAAATATGGAAAATATTTTTTTATTAAAGAAGAAACACTGGACAAACTTGAAGCATTTTTTACTAAACACGGAGAAGTCTCAACTTTTAACGGAAGACTGATCCCCGGTATTCGCCAACTTATTTCTCTGCCTGCAGGACTTGCAAAAATGAATATTGCAAGATTCTCTCTCTATTCAGCACTTGGCGCTGGTATATGGGTTGTGGTACTCGTAGCACTGGGGTATCTTTTGGGTTCAAATGAAGCACTCATCTCAGAATATCTACATACTGCTACGATCATTACGCTGATCTGTGTGGTATTCATTACCCTTTTCTATATCGTTAGAAACAAAAGAAAAAGGGAGATCCTGGAGGATTAATCCAGTATCCAGGTGACATATTTTTTCTTTTTGATCTTTACTTTCTTGAAAGCTTTATATGCTTTATCTATGACAGTATGATGCAGGGCAACATAAGAGAGTGTATCGGTGATCGTGATCTTCCCTATCATTGTATTGTCTATGCCTATCTCTTTACAGAGCGTACCCAATATGTCTCCGGCACGAAGTTTGGTTTTTTTCCCTCCGTTGATACCAAGTGTATCATAGTTTGAGATCATTTTAAACGCTGCATCTACACGCAGGTCTTTCATATGACCTGTGCTTGCCTGGGAAGTGATATAGGCACACTTTTCAGAATCATTTGACCCATACAGGGAGAGTGCAGTACCTGAAGCATCAGCACGTCCGGTACGACCGATACGGTGGGTATAGAGTTCTTTGTCAAAAGGCAAGTCATAGTTGATTACCAGTTCTATATCTTTGATGTCCAATCCTCGTGAAGCCACATCGGTTGCTACCAGTATACGTTTTGACCCGTTGGAAAAGAGCAGTACTGCTTCATTTCTTTCCCGTTGGTCAAGATCCCCGTGTATATCTGTGACAGAGTGTCCTTTGGCATGAAGTCTGTCCGTAAGAGAAATGACCTCTGCTTTGGTATTGCAGAAGATAAGAAGTGATTCCGGCTTGTAGGATTGTATAAGGGCTGTAAGGGTTTTGAATTTATCAGCAGTTTCATAGACGATCTCATTGATCTTGTTCGCTTCAAGTATGGTGTCGACTTTAATAGTGAGAGGCTGCTTCAGCAGTGCTTTTGCCAATTTTTCTATTTTTTCCGGAAAAGTTGCTGAAAAAAGCAGGGTCTGTTTGGCTCTTGGCATATTGGAGCCGATCTTGACGATCTCATCATAAAACCCCATATCCAGCATACGGTCGGCTTCATCGAGCACCAAAGTTTTGATACTGTCAAGCAGCAGTGTCTCTTTTGCCAAATGATCCTGAATACGCCCGGGTGTTCCAATGAGTATATGGGCACCTTTTGCCAAAGAGTCTGCCTGTGTGCGAAGCGGCACGCCGCCATAGAGTGTCAGTATCTTTAAATTGGCTTTGTAGGCCGCTATCTTTCTGAGTTCTACTGCGATCTGTTCCGCCAATTCACGCGTTGGGGTGATGATAATGGTTTGTGGTTTGTTGTTGTTCGTGTCTGTTACCATAACAGAGGGAATACCGAAAGCCAGTGTTTTACCTGAACCTGTTTTGGACTGGGCCAAAATATCTTTTCCCTCCAAAATAGGGTTGATCGCTTTTTCCTGAATTTCACTCATTGTAGTAAAATTCAGAATTTTGAGTGTTTGAAGGAGGGCTTCTGGTATATTTGTAATACGGTTAAATGATGACATAGGTTCCCTTTTGTCTGATTGTTATGTTGAGAATGGTTTGTATTAGTATAGAATAGATTAGATAAGAAGAGGGTAGAACATTGTGAGCCGGAGCCCACATGAGAATTACGCGTTTGCTTTTCTGTGATCCATAATGATCTTGTATGCTTCATCTTTTAAAAGAAGCTTTTCTTTTTTAAGGTTTTCCAACTCTACATCTGTAAGGATCGTTCTGCCTGCTTCAGCATCTTCAACTTTTTTGTCAAGCTCATTGTGTTTCTCAAAAATTCTTGCAAAGTGTGCATCTTTTTGTTTTAAATCGTGTATATCATCTCTGTATTCGTGTAACATGGTAACTCCTGTATTATTTTACGTATTTTATCGTTTTTGTGGTTAAAATCAGGTGCGATATTCTGCATTGATCTTTACATATTCGTAACTGAGGTCGCAACCGTATGAAGTGTATGATGCCTCCCCCAGGCCAATATTACAGGTGACTGTAAATTGCTCCTGTTTCATGATCTCATAGGCTTTCTTTTCACGTGCCTGGTCAAGTTCTCTGAATGCATCGGAATAGATCAGCAGATCATCATAATGAATAGTGAGTCTGCTGTCATCGCAGTCAATACCGCTTGCCCCGATCGTTGAAGCGATTCTTCCCCAGTTTGGGTCTTCACCGAAGAGTGCGGTTTTGACTAAAAGAGAGTTGCTTAAAGCCATACTCGCTTTTTTTGCATCTTCTTCACTTTTTGCGCCTTTGACTTCAAAAGCCACCAGTTTATTGGCACCCTCTCCGTCTTTGAGTATCATCATTGCCAGTTCAAAAAGCAGTTTATTCATGGTGTCGCTAAAAGCTTCTTTGTTATAATTCCCACTTTTTTTATTGGCAAGCAGCATGACCGTATCATTGGTTGATGTATCTCCATCCACAGATATTCGGTTAAAGGAAGCTTCTGTAGACAAAGTCAGCAGTTCATCCATATCAGATTTTGGGATGTCGGCATCGGTGGTAACAAAGCAGAGCATTGTCGCCATCGCGGGGTTGATCATTCCCGCACCTTTGCAGATGCCTGCGATGGTAAAACTTTCGCCATTTTGAAGTTCAACCTTGTATGCCAGTTCTTTTTTAAATGAATCGGTGGTCATGATGGCTCTTGCTGTTTTATGAGAATCCTTTGAGGAAAAATCAAGTGTGTCAAAAGCAGAAGCGATCCTGTCAATAGGTAAACGGTAGCCTATTACTCCTGTAGAGGCCATGACAGGGTTTGTGACAGAGCATTTTGAAGAGAGTGTTGACAGAATAGTGTCAATATCTTCAATTCCTCTTTCTCCGGTCATGGCATTGGCATTTTTGGCATTGATCAAAACAAAGTCTGTCTTGAAATCTTTAGGGTATCTTTTAAAATGTCCGATAGGTGCTGCCTGGAATGTGTTGGAAGTAAAGAGTGCAGAGACATCGCAGGGAATTTCTGAACGTATGAATGCCACATCACCGTCAACATCTGACGGGCCGGAATTCGCCGGATTCGTTCTCATCCCTACATTGGTCGCACCGCAGAAGAATCCCTGTACATTCTCCAGACCATTTTCAAGTGCAATGAGCTTATACATATTTCAACTCCTCAGGTTTTACTTTTTTACGGATGATCTTCTTTGCATTCCTGATACCCTCTTCGGTACCGATAAGCAGCAGTTTGGATTCAGGCATGATGATGGTATCTCCTCTCGGCATAGGAATGAACTTGTCATCTTTCTGACGAATACCGATAATGGTCACATTGGCAATATCTCTGAAGCGTGCGGCTTTGATCTTTTTAAGTGTCAGCCATGAGGTTTTGGAAACTTTTGCTTCTTCCATGTCGAGTGGCGTATCTTTTTTGTAAAGGAACTCCTGCAGCAGGTTTTCCATATCCGGTCTTGCTGCCATGGCATTGATACGTTCGGCCATGAGTTTGGTTGCTGTGACTACTTTGTTCGCACCCAGTTTAAGCAGTTTCTGGTCATCTTCATTGCTTTTCGCATTGGCGATAATGAGAAACTTCCGCGCACGGCTTATCTCACTTTCGTAAAGTCTGGCCGAAGCAATGGTCGCAATATTGTCCGCTACATTGTCTGCCAGCGTAATGACTCCTTTTGCAGAAGAGAGGTGGGATTTTAGTATCCCCTCTTCCGTATGGGGTTCGGCAATCACAAAGTAGGGATAGTGGTATTTTTTGGCAATATCCTCAAGATCTTCTCTTGGATCAACCACAACGAAAGGGATGTGGTTGGCACGTAACTGTTTAGTGACCTGAATGGTAAATTCATTGTGGTAACAGACAACAAAATGGTGTTTAAGTCTGGCTATCTCATAAAGCATTTTACGCTCCTTGGCAGTTTTTTGAAATTCACCTTTTTTGACCACTTCTGCAATAATACCCACCGCAATGGAAAAGACAACAAATCCAAAAATGATGAGTGTGATCGTGAAGATACGACCCAGATCAGAAATGGGCTGTATCTCTCCGAAACCTACAGTCGTAAAGGTGATCCCGGTTTGATAAATGGCATCCATGAGTGGAAAATCGTCAATGACCATGTATCCTATCGTTCCGATAAGCATAATAAATACAGTAAGTACGAGAGGAAGTCTAAAAGGGGCTAAATGACCATAAAATTCATCATTTAGGGTAATATGTGGTTTTGGGGTGCTTCTCCAACCGAGAAACTTTTTGATTTTTTGAGCTGGACTCAAAAGTGTGATATCCCTAAAGAAGGGATATTAGTTTGCTACAGCAGCTTGAGCAGCTTTTTTCTTCATTGTTCTAAGCGTAGAAGCAGCAACCTTGATTCTTTTTGTTGTTCCATCTTCCAGTGTGATCTTGACAGATCTGAGGTTAGGAAGTTGTCTTCTTTTTGTTTTGTTGTTCGCGTGAGAAACGTTGTTTCCTACAAGCGGACCTTTACCAGAAATTTCACATTTTCTTGACATGATAGTACCTTCTTTTAATGTAGATATGCAGACAATAGGGTTTGCAATCTCGAATATTTTGTGCGATTATAGACAAATTGAGCATAAATTTTGCTTAAGGTTTATTATTTTTGTATGATCTGAGGGGTTTGGTTGACAAAAAGATTCAATGCAAGTTTGGTTTTGCTATAATGACCAAAATTACTTAACTGAGGAAATGTATGTTAGTAGCCCCGAGTATATTATCTGCAGATTTTGGATATTTGGCACGTGATGTTGAAGCCATTTGCGAAGGCGGATGTGACCTTGTTCATGTCGATGTGATGGATGGCCATTTTGTTCCCAACCTCACCATAGGACCCGTAGTGGTTGAAGCGGTAGCGAAAGCAGCGACCAAACCGTTAGATATTCACCTTATGGTTGAAAACAGCTCCTTTTTCATAGATCTGTTCGCACCGTTAAAGCCAGGGTATATCTCATTTCATATAGAAGAGGAGAAACACCCCCACAGATTAATACAGAAAATTCGTGCTTTGGGTATCAAACCGGCGATCACATTGAACCCGCATACACCACCTGAAGCCATAGAGTTCTTGCTTGAAGATCTGGATATGGTTTTGCTGATGTCGGTCAATCCCGGTTTTGGCGGACAGAAATTCATTCCCTCTGTCATAGAAAAAGCCAAGAGGCTCAAAGCAATGATCGAAAAAAGAAATCCTGACTGTCTGATTGAAGTGGATGGCGGTGTGAATGATGTCAATGTGAAAGAGCTGGAAGCCGTAGGTGTGGATGTCGTGGTTGCAGGATCTTTTGTCTATAAGCATCCTGAAGGTATAGGCAAAGCGATCAGCTTGTTAAAATAATGTAAGGTGCATTTTCAACGCACAACATAAATAAATTTGTAAAAAATAAGAGTTCTGCCGAAAGGCCATATTGATGGTGCATTGAAAATACACCCTATAAGGAAAAATATGCGAGTGAAGATCTGCGGTATCACCAACCTGGAAGATGCACTGCAGGCAGTAGCATGTGGGGCAGATGCCTTGGGCTTCGTCTTCTATGACCGGTCACCACGCTATATTACCCCCGATACGGCAAAAAAGATCATTGCATTACTTCCTCCTTTTGTAGAACGGGTTGGACTGTTCGTGAATGAGAGCGTGGAGAGTATCAATGCTGTATGCCGAGATACCGATATCTCTCTGGCTCAGATACATTTTGAAGCAGATGAAGAATTCCTGGATGTGATAGATTTAAAAACACTGCCTGTTGTACGTGCCCAAAAGCCTGAAGATATTCATCGATTTTCTGGCAGATACCGTTTGGTTGATGCCTATTGCGAAGCCTACGGTGGTTCTGGAAAACGTCTCAATCTTGAATGGTTCGAAGGGGTTGACTGTTCGAAGATCATTCTGGCAGGAGGATTAACTCCGGATAATATATCTGAGGTCAAAAAATATGGTTTTTATGCTGTCGATATCTCTTCAGGAGTTGAATCAGTCAAGGGTAAAAAAGATCCAGAGAAAGTAGAGAAGTTCATCCGTAATGCAAAAAGTATTTGAAGAATTGACCACAGCCTTTCGTAAAAATGAAGGTATTTTGACTAAGGAGCAGTATGAAAGGATCGTGGTGAAATATACCACGCTGCTTGAAGACAGTGACACGATCTTTATTTTGCTTCAGGCATCAGGTTACCCTATAGATGAGACAGAAGAGGGAAATTATCGGCTACAAACTTTTTTTACGCCCTACCGTGAACAGAAATACTGTGTGATCGATATTGAGACCAATGGTTCCAAACCGGGTACATCCCAGGTCATTGAACTTGGTGCTATTATGGTTCTGAACGGAAAAGTGATCGATCAGTATGAAACGTTCGTAGAGTGTGCCTATCTTCCCGAATACATTACCAAGATCACAGGGATCGAACCTGAAGATCTAATAGGGGCACCTACAAGACGGGAAGCCCTTATCGGGTTGAGACACTTTATGGGAGATGCCGTTTTTGTTGCGCATAATGTTGATTTTGACTACAGTTTTTTAAATGCTTCATTTGACCGCTTTGGCCTGGGAGGCATAGGCAATCCGAAACTTTGTACCATAGATCTTGCACGGCGTACTTTTGAGAGTGAACGGTACGGTCTTGGATATCTTATCGGTACATTGGGGTTGGAAACAGCGACCCATCACCGTGCGCTTTCAGATGCTGTCTGTGCCCATAAAGTGATGGAAAAAAGTCTGGAGACCCTGCCTGAGTATGTAAAAAGTACAGATGACCTATTACGATTCTCTGTTTCAAGCAGGAAACAGAGGAGCCAGAAGAAAAAAGAGAACATCTAGGGTATTACGGGGTAATACCTTACAGACCATCCAATGTTTCAATAAGCAGTTCGATTTCATCTTCATAAGAGGTTGCCTGTTTTGCAAGACGCAAATAGGCCTTAAGAAGCTTGTCTGGTTTGTTGTCTGTATGCAGATTGACACCGGCATCCTGCAGGTCTTTGTTGATGAAATCTGCAAAAGCATCTTCCAGTTTGATCTCATAACGGTTTCCGGATACGGTAAGTCCAACTTGTTTCATATGTAAATCCTTTGGATTTGAATTAAAAAGTCTTTACGAAAGTAAAGTCTCAACCTGTGCAATGATCTTCTCTATCTCAGCATCTTTTTCCGCAAGTTCACGTCTGAGAGACTCAATAATCGTATCTTTTTCACCTTGTGCACCGGAAGCATTACTTAATTCTACTCTAAGTTGGGCATTTTCAGTTTTCAATGCTTCGTGATCTACTCTCCATTGTTCAATTTTTTCCTGTAATTTTTGCAATGCTGACATTTATCTCTCCGTAATATTTTGTTGTGTTATAATACCAAAAATATTTAAAAAATGAGACTAAACTCATTTTTAATGGAGTATCTTTGGCAAATTTTACAGTATCAAGTGCGTATGAACCTTCCGGTGACCAGCCAAAAGCTATTGATGCATTATCCAAGTCCATTGAAGAAGGAAATCAGTATCAGACGCTCCTGGGAGTAACCGGTTCCGGAAAAACCTATACGATGGCAAAAGTCATTGAAAAAACCCAAAAACCTACCCTCATCATGACCCACAACAAAACACTGGCGGCACAGCTTTATTCAGAATTTAAAAGTTTTTTCCCAAATAACCATGTGGAATATTTCATCTCCTATTATGACTATTATCAGCCTGAAGCCTATCTCCCCCGTCAGGATCTTTTTATAGAAAAAGACTCATCCATTAACCAGGAATTGGAGCGTCTCCGCCTGAGTACGACAGCTTCTCTGCTTTCGAATGATGATGTCATCGTGATCGCTTCTGTTTCTGCCAACTATGGTTTGGGGTCTCCGGAGGATTACCGTTCCATTGTCCAGAAACTTGCTATTGGTCAGGAGTATAATCAAAAAGCACTCCTTCTCAGATTGGTTGATATGGGCTATAAACGCAATGATGAATTCTTTGACCGGGGAGATTTCCGGGTGAACGGTGAAGTCATAGATATTTACCCTGCCTACTCAGAAGAGTTTGCTCTACGTATTGAGTTTTTCGGTGATGAGATAGAAGCACTTTATGAGTTTAACTCCCTGACAGGTGAAAAGCAGGAAGAGATGAAAGAGGCGACCATCTACTCAGCCAACCAGTTCATTGTCTCCAAAGAGAAATTGGCTCGTGCGGTGAAAAGTATAGAAGAGGAGTTGGGTGAACGTTTGGCTTATTACCAGAAAGAGGGTCGAATGGTGGAGTATAACCGTCTCAAGCAGCGTACAGAATTTGATCTGGAAATGATAGAAGCAACGGGAATGTGCAAGGGAATCGAGAATTATTCCAGACATTTGACTGGGAAAAAACCGGGAGAGACACCCTACTCAATGATGGATTATTTTGAAGCCATGCATGATGATTATCTGGTCATTGTAGATGAGTCGCATGTCTCTCTTTCTCAGTTCAGAGGGATGTATGCCGGTGACAGAAGCAGAAAAGAGGTATTGGTCGATCACGGGTTCAGACTTCCTTCGGCACTTGACAACCGACCTTTGATGTTTGACGAGTATATTCACAAAGCACCGCATTTCATGTTTGTCTCCGCCACTCCGAATGAACTGGAGCTTGAACTCTCTTCCGTTGTGGCAGAGCAGGTGGTCAGACCGACGGGGCTGCTTGACCCTCTAATAGAAGTGGTCGACAGTACCTATCAGGTCGAAAACCTTCATGACCGTATGAAACCAGTTATTGCACGCGGTGAACGGGTACTTGTCACGGTGTTGACAAAAAAGATGGCAGAAGAGTTGACAAGCTATTACAATGACCTGGGGCTAAGGGTCAGGTACATGCACTCTGATCTTGATGCGATAGAACGAAACCAGGTCATACGCTCTTTACGTCTGGGTGAGTTTGATATTCTGGTAGGGATCAATCTACTCAGAGAAGGACTTGATCTACCTGAAGTGAGTCTGGTTGCGATACTTGATGCGGACAAAGAAGGATTTTTACGTTCGAAGACTTCTCTCATTCAAACTTCAGGACGTGCCGCCAGAAATACCAGGGGGCATGTGCTCATGTATGCAAAAAAAATAACAGAGTCCATGAAGGTCACTATTGAAGTCACGCAGAAAAGACGTGAAAAACAGATCGCGTACAACAAAATACATGGAATTACCCCAACAACCACCATACGTGAACTTGATACCAATCTTAAGGTTGAAGATGCCGGAGAGCTTTACAACAAAAGAAGCAAGCTTGATAAAATGCCAAAGGCGGAACGTCAGCAGTTGGTGAAAGAATTGAAAGCAAAAATGTTGCTTGCTGCGAAGAATCTGGAGTTTGAAGAAGCAGCGAGATTACGGGACGAGATCGCCAAAGTGAAAAAGTTGTAAAACAGCCCAAAAGTAATTTTGCTATAATACAAAAAAACATACATATTATATAGGCAAAACTATGACCCTTGACCTCAACTCATCACAACTCTATTTTAACCGTGAGCTCTCATGGCTGCAATTCAATTCTCGTGTTCTGGCACAGGCTTTGGATGAGAAACTTCCCCCACTGGAACGTTTAAAATTCCTGGCGATCTACGGAACCAATCTGGATGAATTCTACATGATCCGTGTTGCCGGCCTGAAAGCACTTTTCAAAGCACGTGTGCAGGAGACAGGCGCCGATAAACTGACACCCTCGGAGCAGTTGGAGCAGATACATGCCTACCTGCATGAAGAGCATAAAGTACTGGAGTCCTGTTATACTTCCATCATTTCCGACTTGCATACCCATGGCGTGAATGTCAAAAATTATGATGCACTCAATGAAGAAGAGAAAGAGGAGATCAGGGAGATCTTTTTTCATGAGATCTACCCGGTTATTATCCCTATTGCCATAGATGCAACACATCCTTTCCCTCATCTGAACAACCTCAGTTTCGGTCTTGCCATGTCTCTTAAAGATGATTCTGACCACATTAAGCACGGTCTTATCAGAATTCCAAGGATCTTGCCCCGGTTCATACAGCTCGAACAGACCTTTGTTCCCATAGAGTCTGTCGTAGAGCACTTTGCTTCGGAACTTTTCCCGGGCTTTAAACAATTAGCCTCCACACCGTTCAGAGTAACAAGGAATGCTGATATTGAGATAGAAGAAGAGGAAGCGGACGACTTTTTGGAAATTCTTCAGGAGGGGTTGCGCTCGAGAAATAAAGGCTCACTCATTCGTCTGGAACTGATGGACGGGGCAAATGCAGACCTCATTAAATTCCTGCTCTCTCATCTGAACCTAGATGATAAGGATATCTATACTTACAAAAGTCTTTCTCTGAATCTGGGTGCTTTATGGCAAATTGTCGGAGACAAGGCACTTTCTCATTTGGTGCTGCCTACCTTCAATCCAAAGATCCTGCCTCCGCTTGATTCTGAGGATATCTTTGAAGCGATAGATAAGCAGGATATTCTGCTTTATCATCCTTTTGACAGTTTTGAGCCTGTTGTCAAATTCATCAAACAGGCTGCTGCCGATCCTGATACACTGGCTATCCGTATGACACTTTACCGTGCCGGGCCGAAATCACCTATTGTCAAAGCACTGATCGATGCGGTGCGTGACGGGAAACAGGTCACTGTACTGGTGGAACTCAAAGCACGTTTTGACGAAGAGAACAACCTGCGTTGGGCAAAAGCACTGGAAGATGCAGGTGCACATGTCGTATATGGGATCCCAGGGCTTAAAGTACATGCGAAGATCGCTCAGGTCATTAAACGAAAAGGCAAACAGCTGAAATCGTATGTGCATCTTGCCACAGGGAACTACAACCCGAGCACTGCAAAGATCTATACCGATATCTCCTATTTTACTTCCAAAGAAGCTTTCAGTACCGATGCCACTCATTTTTTTCACTTTTTGACCGGTTTTGCACGTACGACCAAACTGGATACACTCTTTATCTCTCCCTCTCAGATAAAACCAAAGCTACTGAAACTGATAGAGAAAGAGGGGAAACAGGGCAAGAACGGGCACATCATCCTCAAAGCCAATTCACTGGTCGATACAGATATCATCAAAGCCTTGTACAAAGCCTCTCAGTCGGACTGCAAGATAGATCTTATTATCCGTGGTATCTGTTGTCTGAAACCCGGGATCAAAGGGATCTCTGAAAATATTTCAGTCTCTTCGATCATTGGTAAATACCTGGAGCATCCGCGTATTTATTACTTTAAACATGATAAAGTGAAATGCTATATCTCCTCTGCGGATCTTATGCCCCGTAATCTGGTAAGACGGGTAGAACTTATGACCCCGATACTTGAAGAGAACCTTAGGCAAAAGATCGAGCAGATACTCATGCTTCAGTTAGCGGACAATCAGTTGAGGTGGCTATTGAAAGAAGATGGCAATTATGTCAAAGTGCCTCTGCTTGGCAAAGCGGTCAACAATCATAATGTCTTGGAAGCCTATACCAACAAGATCCATGATAAAACCAAAAAAGAGACACCCGATTATGTGAGCCGTCTGGCAAACCGTATTTTAAAAGAATCGTAGGGTCGGTTTTAACCGACTACATAAGGATAAAAAATGATAATGAAATTCCAAAATTGGACTCCTGAACTGAAAAAAAATGCCTGGATCGCAGAAGGTGCTTCTGTCATAGGACGTGTAAGTATGGGTGAAGATTCTGCCGTGTGGTTCGGCTGTGTCGTTCGGGGAGATGTGCATTTTATCACTATTGGCGATAGAACCAATATTCAGGATCTGAGTATGATACATGTCACCCACCATAAAAAAGCAGATATGACAGACGGAAACCCGACACATATCGGTAATGATGTTACGGTAGGGCACCGTGTCATGCTGCATGGCTGCACCATTGAAGATGCCTGTCTCATAGGGATGTCCGCAACCATTCTTGACGGTGCAGTCATAGGAAAAGAGTCCATTGTCGGAGCAGGAAGTCTGGTGACAAAGAACAAAGTCTTTCCGCCAAGAAGCCTCATTATGGGAAGCCCGGCAAAAGTGGTGCGTGAACTGACAGAAGAAGAAGTGAAAGAGCTGTATGCTTCTGCAGAACGCTATGTGGCTTTTAAAAATGAATATCTGTAGGGTGTTGTGCCCTCACAACACCAAGATAATAAATATTTTAAACGGTGTTGTCGGAAGACAATACTCCTGTAATATAATAGAAAGTAAAAAATAATATGAAAAATACCATCACAAAAAGCCTGCAAGATATATTTTCACCGGAAGTACTCAAATTTGTTCTAAAAATAGGATTTTCATCATTACTCCTGACAGGGATCTTCATCTATTTCTTTTGGGATGCGCTCTCCGGATTTATTACTTCCTACCTCTCATGGATCCCCTGGGAGTGGCTGCAGACCAGTGGAGCTTCTGTGGCGACTATTGTATTGGCGTATATGCTTATTATTATTACTATTTCTATTCTGACTTCACTGTATGTAGAACCGCTTTTGAAGAAATTGGCAAAAAAGCATTACCCTCAAGTCAAGGTGGTCGGAAGTCCGAACATAAGCATTTCCGTCTACCTGAGTATCAAGTCTGGACTGATCTTTCTTTTTATCTTTATGTTCACTTTTCCCCTTATTTTCATACCGATAGCGGGACAGGTCTATATGTTATGGCTCTGGTCCATCCTTTTAAAAGCCCCAACGGTCTATGATGTCAGTTCACTTTTTATCACCGATAAGCAGACGATCAAAGAGAAAACTAAAAAGTCCACACTCATCGCGATGATCGCATCACTCTTTAACTACGTTCCTGTACTCAACATATTTGCTCCGGTATTTGCCCAGATCCTTTTTTTGCATCATATTTTAGGGAAAGAGACACGTTTAGAAGCATAGATTCATCTTACATTTGCAGGATGTTATTTCCCGACTATTCTATAAATATACGGGATATATTACAAAAAATTAAGTATTTTTCATAAGTTTTTGTAATTTTTAGATACCTTTAAGTTTTAACATATTACAATTGCCGCGGACCAGTTATTGAATTGGTACTATTTTTATTTAACAGGAGTTAATCATGACTAACACAAACATGAACATGAGACGCGGATTCACAATGATCGAATTGATCTTTGTAATTGTAATTATCGGTATTTTGGCAGCAGTTGCCATTCCTAAACTAGCAGCAACGAGAGATGATGCTAAGATCTCAGCAATTGTTGCAAATGCAAGAACTATTGCTGAAGATGTAAAGAATTATTATACATCACAGGGTGAAACAAACTATTTAACAGCTAAAGTGACTGATATAACAGATGTACCACTCTTTACAAATCCATCGTGTGGAGCTACAACTCAGGCAACAAATGGTACTACATTTGCAGGAACATTACTTTATATTTGTGATGATTCAGGAGATGTTTTAGATATTAACTCAACGAATACAGCGGGTTCTGCTCAGACATTTAGTATGAAGCAAGGTTCATCTTCAAGTACAATTGCTACAGCATTGTCAACAGAGACAACATTTCAAGCTCTTACAAATGGTACAAGTGGTAAAGTAACAAAGCTTGGCGGTACAACTGTTAAGCGTTAAGGTTTTTTCGTTCCCACATTGTACGTGGGAACGTCTCTATCATATTTTCGAGTATTCAAGCATTATAAAATAAATCCAATGATCAAAAGTGTTTCTGATTGATTTTATAATTCTTCATTACATAATGTCATTTGTCTCTCTTTCCCGATCATAGTAAATGGCACTGTGTAACAGTCCCATCTGTGAAGCAGTTAAAGCCATATCCGAAACAAGAACCATTCAGTAATAAAACATATCAATTGGCAGGCTTGACAATTAAAAAGTAGGGTAAAAAATTAGCGCTATTTATGTTATAATATTTTTAAACAGAAGGAATAGACATGCAATTATCTTCAAGAAAAGCCTTTACCATGATAGAATTGGTATTTGTCATCGTTGTTATAGGTATACTTTCAGCGATTGCCGTACCAAAATTCGCTGCTACACGGGATGATGCGATCATAACAAAAGCCAGAGCAACGGTTGCGTCTGTAAGAAGTGCCATTGCAACAGAGAGACAAAAGCGTATTTTGCGCGGTGATTTTAATCCTATTACAAGTGTGGACAGCGGGAGTGCAGGAACAGCAAATTCACCTATATTTGACCGTTATGACAACAATACTTCTGCCAACAGAGTGCTTGAATACCCTCTTACAACCTGTAAATCAGGCGCAACAGGATGTTGGTTAAAACAATCTAATGGTGTATATAGATATTATTTGCCATACGGTGGAACTTATGCAGACTTCAATGTTTCAAATTCCAGAATGGACTGTACATCGACAACGACAGGAAACTGTGATCTCCTTGCCAGATAGTACGGACATCTAATTTCTAATTACGCTGTGTATTATTATGAAGTCACGCTTTTACGCTCCAGTGCACCAAAATTAACTTACGCCTGTGGAGATGAACTGAAAATAGGCTCTGTACTATCTGTCCCTCTAAAATCTACAGTGAAAGAAGCTGTTATCCTTGAAGAAGTTGAAAAACCTGAATTTGACACTGCAGAGATAGTATCTGTATCCAATAAATTTTATAGCTCTGAACAGATGGAGATCGCTAAATTTATTTCTGAATATTATTTTTCTTCATTTTCTGAAGCGATCTCGTTATTTTTGCCTTACCCCGTAGGGGTCGACCTGTGTATCGACCCTTTGGAGAAACATAAAACCATAAATCCTTTGGTATATCAAGAGCAGACACATAGGTCTGCCCCTACGTTAACACCTATACAACAAAAAGCGTATGAACAACTTCTAAAAAAAGAGCGTGCTTTGCTTTTTGGAGTCACAGGTTCAGGAAAGACGGAGATCTTTATCTCTTTGATGGTAAAAATGATGGAAGAGGGTAAAACTTCCATTTTTCTCATGCCAGAGATCTCGCTTACCCCTCAGATGGAAAAACGTTTGAAAGTTTATTTTGGGGATGCCGTGGCGATGTGGCACTCGAAGTTGACAAAAAAGAAAAAAGCTTCTATTTTGGAAGGTATTGAAAGTGGAGATATTCGCATTATAGCCGGTGCGAGATCTGCTTTGTTTGTACCTTTGTCTGATCTGGGACTGATCATTGTGGACGAAGAGCATGATGACTCCTATAAGGCGATGACCCGACCGCGTTACCATGCACGTGATGTGGCAGTTTTGATGGGACAGAAGCTTGGTGCCAAGGTACTTTTGGCGTCGGCAACACCTTCGATGACTTCGTATTACAAGTTTGAGGTTGTGAAATTGGAAAAACCTTATATTGAGACAACAAAAAAGTATCAATTTATTTCCGGAGACAGTATTTGTACTCCTATTTTAAAGATGCTGCATCAGAATTTTACAGCTCAAGAACAGTCATTGCTTTTTTTGCCCACCAGGGGAAATTTCAAATATCTTTATTGTGAACGTTGTGGGAAAACCCATCTTTGCCCTTACTGTTCTGTGGGAATGGCTCTTCACCGAAACCATAGACATTTGAAATGCCACTATTGTAATTTTACTGAAGCCATTCAGGATACCTGTACGCATTGCGGACACTCTCCGTTAAAGAGTGAACGTATGGGAACGGTGGAAGCGATAGAAGTCATTAAGTCTGCGGTTGAAGGCATAGCAATAGAACAGTTCGACAAAGACAGTATTACGACAGCAAAGAAACTAAAAGAGGCATTGGGACGTTTTGAGAGCGGAGAAAGCAACCTTTTACTGGGGACACAGATGCTGAGTAAGGGACATGACTATGCGGGGATCACACTGTCTGTCATTATGGGGCTCGATTACATCTTAGGTTTGGCGGATTACAGGGCACGGGAAAGAGCCATGTCACTTCTTTTTCAAATTGCAGGAAGATCGGGCAGGGCTAAAGAGGCCAATGTCATTGTGCAGACAGGAGATCCGGAATTTTTTAAAAGCTATCTGAATGACTATGAGAATTTCATCAAGGATGAACTGGACTTTTTAGAGATCGCCCACTATCCGCCATTTGCTTCACTGGCACGCATACTCATTGCCCACAAAGATGAAGGCAAAGCAGGAAAGATCACGCTGGATACCGTCACAAAACTCAAAGAGTTTGAAGAGATTGAGATTGTAGGACACGGGAAAGCACCGGTGGAGAGAATCGCCAATAAATATCGATTTAATATTTTGTTACGGGCGAAGAGTAGACTACCGTTATTAAAAGCCTTACACAGTGTGGATTGCAGAGAAATTGAGATTGATATGGATCCGGTTGAGTTTTCGTAGGGTGTACTGGGGAAAAGCACTCTACGAAAAAATGAAGATATTTTGGATAGAATACAATTAATATAGAGTCGAATGATCGACCATAATAAGGTATATTTTGAAACCAAGAGTACAAACTAAAAAAATTTATGTCGGAGATGTTGCTATCGGCGGTGATGCGCCTATTTCAGTGCAGTCAATGACTTATTCTGATACCCATAATGTGGCGGCTACGGTTGAACAAATTAACAGGCTTCATTTTGCAGGAGCAGATCTGGTACGTGTGGCGGTACCTGAAATGGAAGATGCTTTGGCATTGAAAGCGATCAAAGAGCAGATCTCTTTACCTTTGATCGCAGATATACATTTTAACTATAAACTGGCACTGGAAGCAGCGAAGTGGGTGGACTGTATCCGTTTTAACCCTGGTAACATTGGTGAGAAGAACCGTATTAAAGAGATCGTAAAAGCCTGTCAGGAGAGGAATCTTCCTATCCGAATAGGCGTTAATGCAGGTTCTCTTGAAAAAGAGTTTGATCAGAAGTATGGGGCAACGGCTGAAGGGATGGTTGCTTCTGCAGAATATAACATTAAATTCCTGGAAGACCTTGGATTTACTGACATTAAAGTCTCCCTTAAAGCTTCTGATGTGGACAGAACGGTAGATGCCTATAGAATGTTGCGTCCAAAAAATGAATATCCTTTCCATCTGGGTGTTACAGAGGCGGGAACGATCTTTCATGCAACCGTGAAGTCTGCCATTGGCCTGGGAACACTTTTACTTGACGGGATCGGTGATACGATGCGTGTTTCCATTACCGGTGAACTTGAAGAAGAGATCAAAGTCGGGAAGGCGATCCTGAAAGATTCCGGACGGGTACAGGAAGGATTGAACATTATCTCCTGTCCTACCTGCGGAAGAATTGAAGCCGATCTTGTGACGGCTGTAGCAGAAGTGGAGAGAAGAACGGCACATATTAAAACCCCTATGGATGTTTCGGTCATGGGATGTGTGGTCAATGCTATTGGTGAAGCCAAACATGCGGATGTCGCCATTGCCTACGGAAAAGGTGCAGGTCTTGTCATGTTAAAAGGTGAAGTGGTCGCAAGACTGCCTGAAGAGGAGTTGGTGGATCGTTTTGTGGAAGAGGTAGAGAAATTTGCCGAGGAAAACAAATAATGGAGAACATGTACAATCTGAATATAGAGAGAGCCGTTCTTTCCGCCATTATTTTTGATCCTGAAATTTATGAAGAGATCGCGGCCAAGCTTTCTCCTCAGGATTTTTACCTGCCTTTTCATCAGCATGTTTTTCTTTCTATGGAAGAACTGAGCCGTGAAGAGAAGCCTATAGATGAAGAATTTTTACGTTCCAAACTTGTGTCAATGGGTAAGTTTGATGAAGTGGCGATGCTCGATCTTTTGTCTGCCAATCCTATTTCCAATACGTCTGCCTATCTCACAGAGATCAAAGCAAAGTCAACTAAAAGGGCTTTGGCAACACTGGCTACCGAAATCAAAAAAGTGACCATTGAAGATGATCTTCCTGCAGAAGAAGTGATGAATCTTGTAGAAAAGAAACTGTATGAGATCACACAGAACAATACCAATGAGGATTTTAGAGAGTCCAAGGAGATCACACTTTCGATGATGGATGAGATCAACCGTCTTAAAGCATTGGGAAATTCCAAACTCATTGGTACGGATACCGGATTTAAGAACCTCAATGACAAAACCTCCGGTTTTGGTAAAGGGGATCTGGTCATTATTGCTGCAAGACCGGCGATGGGAAAAACCGCACTGGTACTCAATATGGCACTCAAAGCCATAGAGCGTAATGAAGGGGTGGCATTTTTTTCACTGGAGATGCCGGCAGAACAATTAATGCTCAGAATGCTTTCGGCGAAAACTTCCATACCGCTTCAGGCACTTAGGGTGGGTGATTTGAGAGATGAACAGTGGAGTCAGCTGGCTGCAGCGACAGATGATATTGCCCAAAAGAAACTTTTTGTCGATGATGGCGGGTATGCGACCATTCACCATGTGCGTTCAAAGTTACGTAAGTTAAAGTCACAGCATCCGGAAATCTCCGTTGCGATCATTGACTATTTGCAGTTGATGTCAGGCGAAGGTAAAGAGGGAAGACAGCAGGAGGTTTCAGAGATATCAAGAGGTCTCAAGCAGCTGGCAAGGGAGTTGCAGATCCCGATCGTAGCCCTTTCACAGCTGAACCGCGGGGTAGAGAGCAGAGACAATAAGCGTCCTATGCTCTCAGACCTCCGTGAATCCGGAGCAATAGAGCAGGATGCGGATATTATTCTTTTTGTCTATCGTGATGATGTCTACAGAGAGGCACAGGAGAAAGAGAGAGAGATGAAAGCCAAAGCGGAAGGAAAAGAGTATACTTCCGACTTTAGAAAAAAACCGGAAGAGGATGCCGAGATCATCATCGGGAAACAGAGAAATGGCCCTACAGGGACGGTGGAACTGGTCTTTCAGAAGAACTTTACGCGCTTTGTGGACAAGGTCAGCGGTCCTGCTTTTGAAATTGAATACCAGGATGCTGATATCCCTGCCAATACGGGGAATATCGAACTGCCTCCTATTTAAGCGTACCTATTCCTTATTGAAATAGCTTATGTCATTCGAGAAACCAAAATTCTATGAAGAGAAAAAAGAGTTTGTCTATACGATGGCATTTTTATTGTTACTGCTTCTTACAAGGCTCTTCTTCTCTTACCAGAGTTACACCGAATTCACTTCCAAACCCTTTTACTTTACACATGCAACTGTCCTGAATGCCTATGAGAAAGTGAAGCATGGGAAACGTTATACGGTTCTTAAATTACGTGCAGACGAAGGGTTTACTTTTTATACGACCACGCATAAGAAAGAGAATTTTTCCCATACAAAGGTGCGCATACAGATCTTTCCGAACAGCGGGATCTCATTTAAAGATTATCTGGGTACGTTCTATGTGAAGAGTCGTATCAAAGAGCGGGCTGATGCTCCTGAAACTTTTAAAGACCTTCTGCTGTCAAAGGTTGCAGAGCAGCATGAGGATGCCTCAATAGCAAGCTTTTATAATGCGATCTTTTTTGCCACCTCTATCGATAAAAAACTTCGTGAAAAGATCGCACTGCTGGGAGTAAGCCATCTGGTTGCATTAAGCGGGTTCCATTTGACGATCCTCTGGGGATTGATCTATGGTCTTTTACTGCTGCTTTACAGGC